>BNJT01002573.1_pt1 | contig 143459 bp, 145 predicted proteins | sample 8540491 | NCBI WGS metagenome assembly BNJT01 (sample SAMD00202455, study PRJDB9452) | human saliva metagenome | host: Homo sapiens
TACCATATCGCAGAAGCGATCAAAGGATACGCGTCCACGAGGATGAGCTGTAGCGATCGTAACCTTCTTACCGGCGAACTTACTGAGTTTCATTTCGGTAGCACGGAGTGTGTAACTCGAGAGCTTGCTTTGTGGTTCCCATAATAGAGTCCAAATAAAAAGTGAATAAAACTTGCTTGTGCCCCCTATCTTTTTGGAGGACACTGCAAAGGTAGAGCACCCACCACGGGGTCAAAGCCATCTTTTTTTCACTTTGGTCTATTTGCTCCTTAGATAGGTATTCATCGGCTACTATTCGGACACATTGGCGGAGATTTGACGGACAAAGATGAGAGAGACATAATGCGAGCGAGGCACAATAAAGCCCTACATATCTAAGTCTGCATCCATACCATATAAATGTAGGCACATACGATCAAGCTCTTCTACATCGAAGAGAATTCACCTGACATCACCATTTTCCTTAGCCCCATAAATTGAACACCTTAGCCCAGAGATTTGAGTAAACATCCAAACAGAATTGAGTAAATATACGGACGAGATTGAATCCCCCTCCAATTGACTTAAGTAGATGCAGACAACGTAATCATCTTAGCGTCATATCTCGAGCTTCTCGACCTGCGAACCTTACTTACTGGACTGCAAAAGCATGTCTATGATGACGCTCGGAAGCGGGCATCCATCCCCAAACATCAAGTGTACAACAACGCCGTGCAGACCACGTACAGAGGTAGATCGAATGAGCACAGGGCTACCAGCCTTTGTGAAGGCATTCCACCCTCACAAATCTTTTGTCGTGGACACAGGAGGTGTGTCAATAGAAGACTTCCTGAGCTGTGACATCGAGGCCCTATTAAATTAAGGTGCACTAACCCTGCACAAACAGGAGCTCGTATGCGGAGCAGTTATTAGCTGTAAGAATGGCAGCGTACGCATACGCTATGCAGACCACTATTGGTACGAGGGTGAAGCAGTAGTCATCCGTACTCGATCCAATAGTGGTACGGAGTGCAAACGAATAGTTGATCGGGGTGCATACCAGTAGTGGTCTGAGCACGAACCACTATTGGTACGTAGCACCCGCCTCTACGGAAGTGAAAAACACCCCCTCTTCGGGAGGAGGGTGCAGAAGAAATTTGGCGGGGAGGATAAACCTTCGGGAGGGACGGGACTCTATATATGCGAAGCAAAGCTCCTAATATAATAGGTACGCTCGAGGGAGAGCGGGCAAATGCTCCGCCACGCCCATCCGAAGCGAGGCTCATAGCCCAGGGAAAAACCAGACGGCTGACCTCACAGCCTCAATTTATAGTATCTTTACATACCCATATCCCGACCTTCTTGTTAAGCCACTCTTGCTACAGCAAGGAGGAGAGAAGTACAATCCCCCAATCCCCCCACCAACGGGGGCTCCTCATCAAAGAACAAAAAAATCAACAATACAACCCCACAGAATTATGACGCATCGATACCTCACCGTCTCGTGCCTTAGCCTCCTGCTCCTCTCCGCAGGGATCACGCTCCCTGCCCGCCTGCTCCAGCCAGTCGACCCAGCAGGGACAAGCCCAAGGCCCCCAGGAACTCCCCGTACGCACCCTCTCCGCAGGCGACTTCTCCGCCTACAATAGCTATCCCGCCGTCATCCGAGGCGAGTTTGATGCCGAGATTCGCCCCAAGGTCTCGGGGGTCATCACCAAAGTCTTTGTTGACGAAGGCCAGCGAGTAAAGGCTGGACAGCCCCTCTTCAAGCTCGAAGATGTCACCTATCGAGCCGCCGTCGCACAAGCTACCGCCAGCCTCTCCGCCGCACAGGCCTCGCTCGCCACAGCACAGCTCAACCAGCGCAATAGTCAGGATCTCTTAGCCAAGAACATCATCAGCCAGAGCAACTACGAGGAGGTCGCCAACGCACTGAAGAGTGCTGAGGCCAATGTCGCCGTCGCCAAGGCAGCCCCTCGTCTCGGCTCGCGAGAACCTCTCCTACTGCACCGTCACCAGCCCCGTCTCGGGGGTGGTCGGCCTCAATCAACTACAGCGCAGGGAATCTCGTGAATCCCCCAGAGCACCTATCCTCTCACTCAAGTCTCCGACACGCGTCTGACCTACGTCTACTTCTCGGTCTCTGAGCAAGAGTACCAAACCCTTATAGGCGGCAACGATGCTACCACCGCCAAGAGCCTTCCCCAAGGTACGTCTGCGCCTCTCCGACGGCAGTGAATATCCCATCGAAGGGAGTATCCAGGGCGTCAGCGGCGTCGTCGATAAGAACACGGGCGCTATCACGCTGCGCGTCGACTTCCCCAACACTGAGGGTAAGCTCCGTAGCGGCTCGGTAGGTACGGTCCTCGTACCCCACCCAGACGGCAGGGGCTATCCTCGTACCCCCAGAGCGCGACGGTCGAGATGCTCCACAAGAAGTTCGTCTACACCGTCGACAAGGACGGCAAGCTGACCTTCACCGAGATCACCGTCAGCCCCGTCGATGATGGGCAGAGCTACACCGTCACCAGCGGCCTCAAGGCTGGCGACCGCATCCTCGTCGCCGGCACTACGGGCGTCAAGGAGGGCGAGGTCATCAAGCCCCTCACCGAAGAAGCCTATGCCAAGCAGCAGGAGGCTATACGCCAGCAGATGATGGGCAAGGGCGGCGCTGAGAAGCACTAAGCCCCCACCGCCTTAACCGGAAGCATATAGAGCAATGAATTTCGATAGATTTATTACCCGCCCCGTGCTCTCGACGGTGATCTCCATCATCATCGTCATCCTCGGGGTCATCGGGCTCATACAGCTGCCTATCGAGCAGTACCCCAACCTCGCACCGCCCACCGTGCAGGTCTCCACAGCCTACGCAGGTGCGGACGCCCAGACGGTGCTCAACTCCGTCATCATCCCCCTCGAAGAGCAGATCAACGGGGTCGAAGGCACGACCCTACATGACCTCTACCGCCACGAACTCGGGCGGCGCCTCCATCACCGTCTACTTCAAGGAAGGTACCGACCCCGACACGGCAGCGGTGAACGTGCAGAACCGCGTACAGCAGGCTCAGTCCCTCCTCCCCGCTGACGTCGTGCGCGTCGGGGTGACGACGCAGAAGCGCCAGTCGAGCATGCTCCTCGTCTACTCGCTGACGAGCGAAGACGGGAGATACGATGCGCAGTTCCTCGCGAACTACGCCGACATCAACATCCTGCCCTGCGCTGAAGCGTGTGCCTGGTGTCGGCTCGGCAAACACCTTCAGCCAAGACACCTACGCCATGCGCCTCTGGCTCGACCCCGACAAGATGCGCGCCTACTCCCTCGTCCCCAGCGACGTCTCAGGCATCCTCTCGGCGCAGAACTTCGAGGCCGCCCCAGGGAGCCTCGGCGAATCGAGGTGACCGCACCTATGAATATTCACTCCGCTACAAGGGCCGTCTGAAGAGCATCCCCGAGTACGAGAACATCATCATCAAGTCCGACGATGCGGGCAACATCATCCGCCCTCAAGGATGTGGCAAAGATCGAGCTGGGCTCCCTCAGCTACAGCAGCAGTAACTCCCTCTCCAACGGCAACCCCGCTGTCACGGGGATGGTCTCGCAGATCGCTGGCTCCAACGCTAACGACATCGTCACCGCCATCAAGGCCGAGATCAAGGAGCTGGAGAAGGACTTCCCTCCCGGCATGAAGATGACCTACGTCCTCGACGTCACGGACTTCCTCTACGCCTCTATCTGGCACGTCATCCAGACGCTCCTCGAGGCCTTCCTCCTCGTCTTCATCGTCGTATATATCTTCCTGCAGGACTTCCGCAGCACGCTCATCCCCGCCATCGCGGTGCCCGTGTCGCTCGTCGGTACGTTCTTCTTCCCTGCAGATCTTCGGCTTCTCGCTGAACCTCCTGACGCTCTCGGCACTCGTGCTGGCGATCGCTATCGTCGTGGATGACGCCATCGTCGTCGTCGAGGCCGTGCACGCCAAGCTGGACGAGGGCTACGACTCCGCCCGCACAGCCAGTATGGACGCCATGCATGAGATCTCGGGCGCTATCATCTCCATCACGCTCGTCATGGCTGCGGTCTTCGTGCCCGTGTCGTTCATCTCGGGGATCAGCGGTACGTTCTACCGCGAGTTCGGCGTCACGATGGCCGTCTCTATCGTCATCTCTGCCGTCAACGCTCTGACGCTTAGCCCCACGCTCTGCGCCCTTCTGCTCAAGCCCCCACAAGGGTCACGAGGGAAGAAGCTCAGCTTCATCGACCGCTTCCATCTGGCCTTCAACGCGGTGTATGAGAATCGCGTCCTGCGCCCCTACCGCAAGGGGGTCGAGTTCTTCGTGCGCCACAGCGTCACCTCGGGGCCTCATCGTGCTGGTAAGTATCGTCATCATGGTCGTCCTGATGAAGTTCACCAGTAGCGAGCTCGTGCCTCAGGAAGATACGGGTACGGTGATGGTCACTGTCGCCACACCTCCAGGTACCAGCCGCGAGAAGACGGAGAAGGTGCTCAAGGATATCGCCGACGTAGCGAAGGCACAGGACGGCGTCGAGCAGGCGATGAGCATCTCGGGCTTCAGCCTCATAGGTGGCTCGGGCTCGAACTACGGCCTCGATGTTCATCCGTATGAAGCCCTTCGGTGAGCGTAAGACGACGACGAGTGAGATCGCAGGCAAGCTCTTCGCCCTATGGCGCTACCATCAAGGATGCCTCCGTACTGGCGATGACCCCACCGATGGTCCCGGGCTATGGTATGGCCTCGGGCGTATCGCTGACGATGCTCGACAAGACGGGGGGCTCACTGGATAAGTTCTTCGCCGAGACGCAGAAGTTCCTCGCCGCACTCAATGCACGTCCCGAGGTCGCCTATGCGATGACGCAGTACAACCCCAGCTTCCCCCAGTATGTCATCGACGTCGACGTAGCCGCCACGATGCGTGCCGGTACGACACCGCAGACCGTCCTCTCCACCCTGCAGGGTTACTTCGGGGGATGTACGTGGCGAACTTCAACAGCTACGGTAAGCTCTACCGCGTACTCCCTACAGTCCGCCCCTCGAGCAGCGCCTCGACATCAACGCCCTGAGCAATATCTATGTCCGTACCGGCACGGGTGAGATGGCGCCTATCACCTCCTTCATCACCACGGAGAAGGTCTACGGCCCTGCGAGTGTGAACCGCTTCAACCTCTACACCTCTATCGACGTGATGGCCTCCCCCGCCCCAGGCTATGCCACGGGGGACGTGCTGAAAGGCCGTCTCCGAGGTCGCCAGCTCGACGCTCTCGGCAGGCTACGGCTACGACTACTCGGGTCTGACGCGTGAGGAGCAGGGCTCATCGGATACGACAGCGCTCATCTTCGGCCTCTGTCTGCTCTTCGTCTATCTCATCCTGAGTGCGCAGTACGAGAGCTACCTCCTGCCCTTCTCGGTCATCCTCTCCATCCCCTTCGGGCTCTCGGGTGCCTTCATCTTCTCGAATATCTTCGGGCACACGAACAATATCTATATGCAGATCGCTCTGATCATGCTCATCGGTCTCTTGGCGAAGAACGCCATCCTCATCGTCGAATTCGCTCTGGACCGCCGCCGCACAGGTATGGCGATCACATGGAGTGCGATCCTCGGGGCGGTGGCTCGTCTGCGCCCGATCTTGATGACCTCGCTTGCGATGATCGTGGGGCTCCTCCCGCTGATGTTCGCCAGTGGTGTCGGGAGCTAACGGGAACTCCACGCTCGGTGCCAGCACCGTCGGCGGGATGCTCATCGGGATGATCCTGCAGATCTTCATCGTCCCCGCCCTCTTCGTCGTCTTCCAGAGCCTGCAGGAGCGCTTCAAGCCCCTACGCTTCGACGACATCATCACCTCGAAGCCCTCGGGTGAGATCCTTCAGTTCTCCAACACCTCCAAGACCGAATCACAAGATGACGCTCAAGCATAGCCTTCCCCTCCTCGCCCTCAGCCTCACACTCACCGGGCTGTGGCGTCTACAAGAAGTATCAGCGTCCCACGGTAGACACCTCCGTCTACCGTGGCGACAAGATCGACACGCTGAGCCAAGACACCACGTCCTTCGGGCAGACGCCCTGGCGTGCACTCTTCACCGATGCGCCCCTGCAGGCACTCATCGAGAAGGCCCTCCAGCAGAATGTCGACCTGCTGACAGCGAACCTCTCCACCCAGCAGGCTGAGGCCCAGCTCAAGGCTGCCCGCCTCTCCTTCTTCCCCTCGCTGACGCTCGCTCCTTCGCTCTCGGCAGGGTAAGACCGAGGGCGTGCCCGCCACCCTACAGCTACACGCTGCCCGTGCAAGCCAGCTGGCAGGTGGACCTCTTCGGCTCACTGCTGAATGCCTCCCGATCGACGCAGGCCCAGCTCCTCCGTGCCGAGGCCTACCAGCAGCTCGTCCGTGGCCGTGTCATTGCGAGCGTGGTGAATAGCTACTACACGCTGCTGATGCTCGACCGTCAGCTCCAGCTCACCCGCTCGGCTGCCGAGCTCGCCGCCCACACCCTCGAGGTGATGCAGGCGCAGAAGGACTTCGGCCGTGCTATGGAGTCCTCCGTGCAGTCCGCCCGTGCCAACCTCCATCAGGTAGAGGCCTCCATCCCCGAGATCGAGCGCCAGATCACCACGACGGAGAATGCGCTGGCCCTCCTCCTCGGCGAGTCGCCCTCGTACCTATAGCCGCTCCACGCTCGAGGCCCAGCAGCTCCCCAGCACCTTCGCCGTCGGCGTACCCGCTCAGCTACTCTCGGCACGCCCCGATGTACGCGTCGCAGAGATGGCTCTGGCCAGCTGCTACTATCAGACGAATGGCGCACGTGCCGCCTTCTATCCCCTCGCTCACCATCACGGGGAGCGCAGGCTGGACGGGCGCTCTTGGGCAGGCCGTCTCGAACCCGATGAAGTTCATCGCCTCGGCTCTTGGCTCGCTCGCACAGCCTATCTTCGCCCGTGGCAAGCTCGTCGCAGGTCTTCGTGTCGCTGAAGCTGAGGAAGAGAAGGCTCGTCTGGCGTTCCAGCAAAGCCTCTACAATGCCGGCGCTGAGGTAAGTAATGCCCTCTCCCTCTATGAGGCTTCGGAGGCGAAGATCAAGGCCGAGACCCTACAGATCGAGAGCCCTCGAGAAGAATGTCGAGATCGTCGAGACCCTCTTCAAGACGGGGAAGACCTCCTCTTATCTCGAGGTCATCACTGCCCAGCAGGCACTCTTGCAGGCCCAGCTCTCCCAGATACGCGACCGCTTCAGCAAGATGCAGGCCGTCGTCAACCTCTATAATGCCCTCGGCGGAGGTGCCCAGTAATCCCCTATCGCTATGATCAGTCCACAAGCCTTCATCGCACCTGGCGCCAAGATCGGCGCCCGTGTGACGATCTATCCCTTCGCCTACATCGAGGATGACGTCGTCATCGGTGACGACTGCACCATCTACCCCGCACGTCAGCCTGATGAACGGCACGCGCATCGGTAGTGGCAACACCATCTATCAGAATGCCGTGCTCGGTGCCTCGCCCCAGGACTTCTCCTACAAGGGCGAGAAGTCCACGCTCATCGTCGGCGACAACAACGTGATCCGTGAGAACGTGGTCATCAGCCGTGCCTCCCGCAGCGACGTCTCCACCGTCATCGGCAGTGGGAACATCCTTATGGAAGGCACCCACATCTCGCACAACTGTCAGGTGGGCAATCAGAATGTCTTCGGCTATGCCGTCAAGATCGCCTGCGACTGCACCATCGGTAGCCGCTCGATCTTCAGCAGCGGCGTCACGGCCAAGCCCCGCTGTCGCATCGGTGATCTGGCGTTCATCCTCACGGGCTGCCGCTTCGGCGAAGACATACCGCCCTTCATCACCGTCAAGGATAACCCTGCCGTCTACGCTGGGATCCATGCCGGCATGCTCTCCAAGGCAGGTATCGACGAGCGCACACAGCGCCATCTCGCTATGGCTTACCGCTTGGTCTTCAATGGTAAGATCAGCCTCTACGACGCCATCCTGCAGATCGAAGAGCAGGTACCTGACGGCCCCGAAGTCCAGCAGGTCATCGCTTTCCTCCGCTCGTCCGAGAGCCTCATCATGAAGTAAGGCCCCCGTTACTCTCCACCCGTGGGTCAGGCTGAGATACGTCCCTATCCCCATACAGTCAGAGGCCCCTGCCGTGCGATCGCACGGCAGGGCCTCTGACTATCTATAAGCCGCTTTGCAAGGGATGGAGGTCAGATGAACCTATATAGCTCGGCGAGCTGATCTATATAGCTTCGCACGACCCTCCTCTATGGCTATAGGCCAAGACCTTTCGGGAAACAAAGAAGCCTCCCAGCAGAAGAAGCGCAGGGAGGCTATAATGCGATCGCCCGTCCTCAGGAGCCGTGGGCTCAGGAGGGCGGGCGATACTACACCAATCTAACCTATTCAATCCAGGAGGTGAATCCTGAAGAGAGCGATGGTAGTCGGCTCTGCAGGACTTCTCCTGCGAAGGGGAGAAGCCGCTACAGGAGGCCGAAGAGAGGGATTCGTCTCGGAGCTTAGTCCTTGAACTTAGCAGCGAGGAACTCGCGGTTCAGACGAGCGATATTGGAGATCGAGATATTCTTGGGGCATTCGACTTCGCAAGCACGAGTGTTCGTACAGTTACCGAAGCCCAGCTCATCCATCTTAGCGACCATAGCCTTAGCACGGCGGGCAGCTTCGACACGACCCTGTGGGAGGAGAGCCAGCTGGCTGACCTTAGCAGAGACGAAGAGCATAGCCGAGCCGTTCTTACAAGCTGCAGCGCAGGCACCGCAACCGATACAAGCAGCAGCGTCCATAGCCATGTCGGCGTTAGCCTTAGGGATGGGGATAGCGTTAGCATCGGGTACACCACCGGTATTGACCGACACGAAGCCACCAGCCTGGATGATCTTGTCGTAGGCCGAGCGGTCTACCATGAGGTCACGGATGATGGGGAAGCCAGCCGAGCGCCAAGGCTCGATGGTGATCGTGTCGCCATCGTTGAAGCGACGCATGTGCAGCTGACAGGTCGTGATGCTATCATCGGGCCCGTGGGGGTGCCCATTGATGTAGAGCGAGCACATACCGCAGATACCTTCGCGGCAGTCGTGGTCGAAGACAACGGGCTCCTTGCCTTCGCGTACGAGCTGCTCGTTGAGGATATCGAGCATCTCCAGGAAGGAGCTACCCTGAGAGATATTCTGCAGGTCGTAGGTTTCGAACGCACCCTTTACCTCGGGGCCACGCTGACGCCAGACCTTAACCTTGATATTTATATTCTTGTCCATTGTGGATGTTGGCTTGGGGTTAGTTCTTATAGTTACGCTGCTGACGTACGACGAACTCGTAGTCCAGAGGTTCCTTCAGAAGGACGGGATCCTGATCTTCGCCCTGGTACTCCCAGCAGGAGACGTAAGCGAACTGATCATCGTGGCGCAGGGCTTCACCTTCGGGCGTCTGGTGCTCGAGGCGGAAGTGACCACCGCAGCTCTCTTCACGGTCGTGAGCGTCACGAGCCATGAGTTCGCCGATCTCGATGAAGTCAGCCAGACGAAGAGCCTTCTCGAGCTCCACGTTGAGGTCGTCAGCCTTACCAGGGATACGGACGTCGCTCCAGAACTCCTTCTTCAGAGCCTTGAGCTCGACGATAGCCTTCTCGAGGCCTTCGCGCTCGCGACCCATACCTACGAAGTCCCACATGATGTGACCGAGCTTCTTGTGGAGGCTGTCGACGGACTGCTTACCCTTGATACTCATCAGGCGAGCGATACGATCCTGGATACCCTTTTCTGCTTCGTCGAACTCAGGACGATCCGTGCTGAAGCGGGGGACCTGAATCTGGTCAGCCAGATAGTTCTGGATCGTGTAGGGCAGTACGAAGTAACCGTCAGCGAGCCCCTGCATCAGAGCCGATGCACCGAGGCGGTTAGCACCGTGGTCGGAGAAGTTAGCTTCACCGATGGCGAAGAGGCCAGGGACAGAGGTCATGAGCTCGTAGTCCACCCAGATACCACCCATCGTGTAGTGGATAGCGGGATAGATCATCATCGGCGTCTCGTAGGGATTGTCGTTGGTGATCTTTTCGTACATCTGGAAGAGGTTACCATAGCGAGCTTCTACGACATCCTTACCCAGACGCTTGATAGCGCTGGAGAAGTCGAGGAAGACAGCCAGCCCCGTGTTGTTGACACCGTAGCCAGCGTCGCAGCGTTCCTTAGCAGCACGGCTGGCGACGTCACGAGGCACGAGGTTACCGAAGGCGGGATAGCGGCGCTCGAGGTAGTAGTCACGATCCTCCTCCTTGATATCGGTAGGACGAAGCGTACCAGCCTGGAGCTTCTTAGCGTCTTCGATATTCTTGGGCACCCAGATACGGCCGTCGTTACGGAGCGACTCAGACATCAGCGTGAGCTTAGACTGGAATTCGCCGTGGACGGGGATACACGTGGGGTGGATCTGTGCCATACAGGGGTTAGCGAAGTAAGCACCCTTCTTGTAGCACTGCCAAGCTGCTGAGCCGTTAGAGGCCATAGCGTTCGTGGAGAGGAAGAAGGCGTTACCATAGCCACCGGTACCGATGACGACAGCGTGAGCGGCGAAGCGCTCGATCTTACCCGTGACGAGGTTACGGGCGATGATACCACGAGCACGGCCGTCGATGATGACGACGTCGAGCATCTCGTGGCGGGTGTACATCTTCACCGTACCCTTACCGACCTGGCGGCTCAGTGCAGAGTAAGCACCGAGGAGGAGCTGCTGCCCCGTCTGACCACGAGCGTAGAATGTACGAGAGACCTGTGCACCCCCGAAGGAGCGGTTGTCGAGAAGGCCGCCGTATTCGCGAGCGAAAGGCACACCCTGAGCGACGCACTGGTCGATGATGCTATTAGCCACTTCGGCCAGACGATAGACGTTTGCTTCACGAGCACGGTAGTCACCACCCTTGATCGTATCGTAGAAGAGGCGGTAGACGGAGTCACCATCGTTCTGGTAGTTCTTAGCGGCATTGATACCCCCTGAGCAGCGATCGAGTGTGCACGACGGGGAGAGTCCTGGATACAGAAGTTCAAGACGTTGAAGCCCATCTCAGCGAGCGAGGCGGCAGCGGAGGCACCAGCCAAGCCCGTACCGACGACGATGATGTCGAGGCGGCGCTTGTTAGCAGGGTTGACGAGCTTCTGATGGTCCTTATAGGAGGTCCACTTCTCGGCCAATGGGCCGGCGGGGATCTTCGAATCTATCTTAGACATAATCTTAGAGGTATGGATAGCTTACTTGTGGGATGAACTGTGGTTAGCAATACCACAAGGAGCCCCCGCAGAGGGCTTGGATGAAATAATAGATCACGACGACAGCGAAGCCGAGGACGATGATCGTCGTATAGATGTTGGAGATGCAACGCAGACGCTCGAACCAGACGCGGTTGTTGAAGCCGATGGTGTGCAGTGAGCTCCAGAAGCCGTGAGACAGGTGGAACCACAGTGAGCCCAGCCAGATGAGGTAGAGGACTACGAAGATGGGATTAGAGAAGGTGTAGCGGATCAGGCCAGCGCCGTCCGTAGGACCAGTGACGCCATCGATACCGAGGTCATGCTGACCGATGATCTCTGCGAGCTGCATCTTAGCCCAGAAGTTGAAGAGGTGCAGGAAGATCCCGAGGACGATGATGACACCGAGAGCCATCATGTTCTGCGACGCCCACTCGACACCCTTAGGCTTGTCGACGACATCATAGCGGTCGTTACCGCGAGCCTTGCGATTCTGAAGCGTCAGGATGAAGGCATAGACGATGTGGACGATGAAGAGGACTGCCAGCCCCATCGAAGCGACCAGGGCATACCAGTTAGCCCCGAGGAACTCACACACGGCGTTGTAGGCTTCTTCAGAGAAGAGCGCCACAAGGTTCATCGACATGTGGAAGGTCAGGAACAGGATAAGCGCGAGGCCTGAGATGCTCATGACCAGCTTACGCCCGATCGAAGATTTAATTAACCACGACATAAAGTTGCTATTTAATTGATTCTATTTTATTGCCTTCTTGTGGAGATATATTGCTATCGTGCAAGACATTAGGGCGCCCCATAGCTGTGTCGGGACGCACCTCCTCATGCAATGCACGCTACAAAGATAGCTTAATTAGGTATATGCCGTACTAACATTAGCGAAAAAAAGGCATAATCCTACCACTGCATATACCTTACAATAGGTACATGCACCACAAAACTGACGCACCACAGCGTGGCTACCTACCTATATATAGCTAACCACATCGCTGTATCAGCGAGAAGAGAAAGAGGGGAGAAAGTAAAAAAACGAGACTACCTCAAGCGCGCACCAAGACGCGGAGATAGCGAGCAATGAGATAGGCGCCGAATATAGTGGCAGTATAAACCACTACAAGGTAAAGTAGTGAGCGACTGAATATAGATGACTGGGCTCCTAAAGAAGTTCACGAAGGACATATGCAGAAGGTAGGTCTCAAGCGATATACCACCGAGCCACATCAGAGCACTCCCAACGGGGCCGTACGCACGTCGCATAAAGAGATCTGTCGCCCCCAAAGCCTTGCTAAGAGCTGTGAGCATCACAGGAAGGGCGAAGTAAGCGAGGTGACTAGTGAGTATCAGCACCACGAGTTGGTTGGGGAAGGTCTGCACACTCCATATATATACCCCCATCCCAAGAGAGTAGCGTACAGGCAAGGCAGAGATGACGATACGCCTTTCATCTCGCTTATATATACTCCGCTCATAGATAGCATAGGCCACGCCCACAGAGAAGCAAAGAGGATAGCGGAGCCAGTAGTATCCGAAGCCGACTTGCCATGCCACCAGCATAAGGAGAAGGGTAAGTCCCACGAGCACAAGCACAGCTCGTCCCCAGCGGCGCACATAGCGGAAGGAGAAATAGAAGAAGACATAGAGCACCATCAGCTCCAGGAGATACCATGCCACAAACAAGGGGCCTGGGATACCCTACCTTCCAAATAATGAAAGTTAACCTTGAGTCTGTGCCAGCGCTTGAGGGAATATGGTCAAAAGCCAAAGCCAGCAAAGAGGAAGAGGACAGCCAGTGGGTAGAAGAAGAGGAATGGCTTAATGAGTCCCCAGAGTCTTCGGGGGAGCCAGCCCACCAAGAGGGCCGCTGGAGACGTAGTAGGTGTACGAAGGGTACGCAGACGCAGCTGGGTCATCAGCCCATAGCCCGAGAGGAAGAAGAAGAAGACCAGCGCAAGCGGTGTGAGGAGATTACACACACGTAGCCACAGGAGCGCCTCATCAGGCTGGCACAGCGAGCTGATATGCGTCCCTACAATAAACAAGGAGAGCGCCCCCTTTAGGGCTACCGAAAATTCCTTGGGCAAAGTCGAATCTACCACGTCGATGATTACTTATTAGACATCTGCTATAGTACAAAGATATAGCATCTTGCGGCATCACAACGAATAAGCCTCAGGCAGGAGTCCTGACCCGCGAGTTTCCCCACCGTCCTGGACGCCACCTGAGGCATATCCACTAAATCATTACGGCAAAAGTACCACTGCCCACTTTATTCAAAAGAGCGGACATCCTCTTTGGGGAATAAATTCCAAGCATGGAGACCCATACTTGTAGCTTTCCTCGAAGCATTTTGAATGAGCGTTGCAGGTCTTCTGACTCGTGCACCTTGTCTCCCAGCCACCCTTCCCAGAGACACAGAACCTCCAGTGGTCAGGGCTTCGACATAGCCCTCGGCAGGGAGCAGTATGATGCACATACAGCAGCGGGACTGTTCGAGATTCTCACTCGATTCCCTTTTAAGCCCGACACACAGCACACAGATCTTCGCGTGTCAGGCACAACGCCTTTACAAAGATACGATATTATCTCTGATCACCATCCACCTGCGCACTCAGATTGCGCTGTGGCTGTTTGTCGCTGGTCAGCAGCTCACGCTTGCCCTCTGGACGGTAGCAGCGAGTGAGCAATGTGAAGCGATCGGGTATATACACCGTGACCGCTTCGCCAGCATTACGTAGGACCACGAGGCCCATGTGCCGGATGAGCTTTTCTTCCATACGAGCATCAGGGACAGCCCATGCGTGTGGACATGGTCTTGCCATCACTCTTGAAGATGTAGGGAAGGTTCAGCCCTTCGGCTTCCATGTCGAGCTCGAACTTTCCGCTCAGTACATGGATATTGCAGTCGACCTTCTTCCGTATGCACGGGATCAGCTCGATATAGTAGTCTGGGCTATTGCCCTTATGACGCTCGGGAGCAGTGATGACGTAGGCCGTATAGCCTCGCTTACGGGGGAGCTTACGGGCTACGGAGTCTGGGCTGACCTTCGTCGCCTTGCCCATAGCGCGCCAGATACGGTAGACGACGCGCACACTATCATTGGTCGTGATGGCCAGCTCCTTATTGCCTCGGAAGGGAAGAAGGAGGGGCTCACCATAGAGGAAGGGCTTAGGATCCAGACCCTCGATAGGCTTGTCGAAGGCTGAGATAATCCCCTCGCCATGCTGATAGCGGTAGGAGGAGAAGACATCCACCTGAGTACTGGGTACGAAGCGCCCATCGATGCTGGTGTGCGTCGGGTTGGTATTGGGAAGAGCCGGTACGATCTCCACGCGGTAGTCCTCGAGGGGGCTGGCATGTGGGAGCGTCAGGCGGTAAGTATGCGGGGGGAGCGGGACCTTAGAGTAGTCTTCGGTATAGCTGACGACTCCCTCGCGAGCCCGATCACCTTCCTCACCATTCTGCCCATCGTGGGCAGCTCGGCAGCTGGGGCTAAGCAGGACAAGAGCAATAAAAGCTAAGAGGGAGGTTAGGTGGGCGCTTGAAGTAGTCATACATCGTCGATAGATGAGCTATCTACTAAGATCAACGGGTATCCCCCCGAATTTATTTCGATAGGATACCCGTAATAATCTTTTTTGGTCCGAGTGGCGCTGTCTCTAAGCCTGAGGATGGAGCGGAATGTCCAGGGCCTTGAAGACCTTGACGAGCGCTTCGATAGCGCGGTCAAGCTGCTCATAGGTATGGGTAGCCATGAGCGAGAAGCGGATCAGCGTATCGCCAGGAGCGACAGCTGGAGCCACGACGGGATTGACGAAGACACCTTCCTCGAAGAGCATAGCCGTCACGCGGAAGGTCTTCTCATTATCACGGATAAAGAGGGGGATGATAGGCGTCGAGGTATTACCGATCTCGAAGCCCAGCTTGCGGAAGCGATCCAGGCAGTAAGCCGTCTTCTCACGAAGCGACTCCACACGCTCGGGCTCACGAAGCATGATCTCCAGAGCCTTAGAGGCAGCAGCCGTCGAGGCTGGCGTACAGCTGGCGCTGAAGATATAGGAGCGAGCGTGGTGGCGGAGGTAGTTGATGAGCACCTTGCTACCAGCGATGAAGCCACCGAGAGAGGCGAAGCTCTTACTGAAGGTACCCATGAGGAGGTCGACCTGATCGGTCAGACCGAAGTGGTTACACGTACCGCGACCGTGGTCACCGAGTACGCCGAAGCCGTGAGCTTCGTCGACCATCACCGAGGCGTTGTACTTCTTCGCCAGACGCACGATCTCGGGGAGATTGCACAGGTCACCCTCCATGCTGAAGACGCCGTCGACGACGATGAGCTTGATGCGATCGGGGTCACACTGTTTGAGGCGACGCTCGAGAGCTTCCATATCATTGTGCTTGTAGCGGAGGCTCTTAGCGGGAGAGAGGCGGATACCCTCGATGATCGAAGCGTGATCGAGTGCATCCCAGATGATATAGTCTTCACGGCCAAGGAGGCAGGAGATGACCCCGAGGTTGACCTGGAAGCCCGTGGAGAAGATGATGGCATCTTCCTTGCCGACGAAGGCAGCCAGCTGCTTTTCCAGCTCGAGGTGCGTATCGAGGGTACCGTTGAGGAAGCGGCTCCCTGCACATCCCGTACCATACTTCTCCGTAGCGGCGATAGCAGCAGCCTTGATCTCGGGATGGTTCGTCAGTCCGAGGTACGAGTTCGACCCGAACATGAGGACCTTACGGCCATCGATGACGACCTCGGTATCCTGGTCGCTTTCTATCTTTCGGAAGTAGGGATAAATCCCTGCAGCCTGAGCCTTCTGGGGGCTCGGTAAAGGATGCTAATTTCTGCTCAAGTAAGTTCATCTTATATCTGTCAAGCATCCGCCCATAGTGCGAAACGGGCACCTCACGGGCGCTCTCATCGTGGAGCGCGCGATGGGCGGACTGGGTCGGGGAGCTGCGATCGCAAGGAGCGCCACAGCCCGGACACCTATAGTAATAGAGCTCTTATTAGAGGTGGAGGAAAGGCCCCCACACGAGCGTTATAAATACGGGCAAAAGTACACATTTTCCCCTAATTCGTGCAACGCACATTCACCTAAGCCGCTTTCTCAGTGCAAATGCGGGACAAACAGCCCCCTCCAAACGGCACGAAAAGCCATGACCTCTCCCCTACTTCCGCAGCCGAAATCACGATGCCTTGGCAGCACTGCTTAGTCCACTATCACACAAGCAAATCGCCACGCTCGCTGCCCCTGCCCACCGAGAAGGAAAAATGAAGTAGTACTGGTCACTGCATCGACCAGTACTGGTAGACATTAGTGATCAGTACTGCTCCGCGGTGTGACCAGTACTGGTCCGATCGCCGACCAGTACTGGTTACTTTTACCCCCTCCACGAGCCCACTCTCCACGCGCTTCGGCAGGGTGTTCTTTGCCCACCACTTGGGATGTGCACCATAGACACATTCGCCTCCTTTACGCCTTCCCTCTATTTATCGTATCTTTGAGCATATACATGGTCTCGAACCACATACACAATCATCACTATAAGCAATGGATATAAAGAAACCCCTTCTCTGTGGGCTTCTCCTCGGTGCGGCGACACTCTCCGCCTCTGCACAGGAACGCCCACTCTGGCTGCGCTATCCAGCTATCTCCCCTGATGGCAAGACGATCGCCTTCGCGTACCAAGGCGATATCTACACCGTACCCACCGTGGGTGGTGAAGCCCGTCGCCTGACCTCGACCGAAGCCTATGAGTGCTATCCCGTCTGGTCACCCGATGGCAAGCAGATCGCCTACACCTCCGACCGCAACTCCTCTGGCGTCAACATCTACATCATGCCAGCGGGTGGCGGTAAGGCTCGTCAGCTGACGACCCACTCGGGGCGTGAGATCCCCCAGGCCTTCACCCCCGACGGCCGCTATCTCATCTTCAAGGCACACATCCAGGATCCTGCCAGCTCCGCCCTCTTCCCCAACTCCCTGCTCACTGAGCTCTACCGCGTGCCCGTCACCGGTGGTCGCCCCGAGCAGATCCTCGCTACTCCCGCCGAAGCTGTGAATGTCAGCCGTGATGGCCGACGCATCCTCTATCAGGAGATCAAGAGCTTCGAGAACGAGTGGCGTAAGCACCACACCTCCTCTGCCTCACGCGACCTCCTCGAGTACGACTTCGACAAGAAGACCTACCGCTTCGTCGCCCGCCACGATGGCGAAGACCGCGATCCCGTCTACTCCCCCACGGGTAAGTCCTTCTACTTCCTCAGCGAGCGCAATGGTGGCTCGATGAATGTCTACGAAGGCAACCTCGCTGGCCCCGCTACCGAAGCCAAGGCACTCACCCAGCTCAAGGGTGACCCCGTGCGCTTCCTCTCCAGCTCAGCCGACGGCCTGCTCTGCTTCGGCTATGCCGGTGAGATCTACACCCTCGTCCCTGGTCGCAGTGAGCAGCGTGTACCCATCCGCATCTCCAAGGACCAGGCTCCCGACGAAGAGCTACACCTCTCGATGAGCCGCAGCCTCGGCTCCTCTGCTGTCTCTCCCGATGGCAAGCAGATCGCCTTCCTCTCGCGTGGTGATGTCTTCGTCACGGCTACCGACTACACCACGACCCGTCAGATCACGAAGGGCTCACAGGCTGAGCGTGGTGTCAGCTTCGGCGCGGACAACAAGTCCGTCGTCTACGCCAGCACCAAGGACGGCTCATGGGATCTCTACATCGCTAAGGTCGAGCGTGGCGAAGATCAGAACTTCCCCAACGCTATGGCTATCAGTGACGAGAAGCTCATCCCCTCGCTCAAGGGCGAGAAGATGTACCCTTCCTTCTCCCCCGATGGCAATGAGGTAGCCTTCCTCTACCAGCGAGAGAAGCTCATGGTCTACAACCTCAAGACCCGCCAGACTCGTCAGATCACCGACGGCAAGCAGACGCTTGACCCCGACTTCGTATGGTCACCCAACGGGAAGTGGATCGCCTTCTCCTACGTCTCCCGTGGCCGTGGTCCCTACACCGACGTAGGTATCGTCAGCGCTCAGGGTGACCAGCCCATCCAGAACCTCACGAACAGCGGTTACTTCAGCAGCAACCCTCGCTGGTCTACCGATGGGAACATCCTCCTCTACGCTACCGATAAGTATGGTATGCGCAACCACGCTTCGTGGGGCTCTATGAACGATATCATGGCGGTCTTCCTCAATCGTGCGGCTTACGAGAAGTTCCGCATGAACGACGAAGACCTCGCCCTCCTCGAGGAAGCCGAGAAGCAAGCCAAGGCCGACACCACGAAGACGAAGAAGGCTCAGCCCGCTAAGAGCACCAACGGCGTCATCGAATGGGACAACCTCGACCTGCGCACCGTACGCATCACCCCCGCCTCTTCGCGCCTCGGCGACTACATCCTCTCGTCGGACAACAAGAAGCTCTTCTACTTCTCCGCTACCGAAGCAGGCCAAGACCTCTGGGTCTATGATATGCGCAAGCACACGACGCAGCTGCAGAAGAAGATGAACCTCTCCTCTCCCTTCTTCGCTTCGGACAAGAAGGGCACGAAGCTCTTCATCCTCGGCGCTTCGCCCATGACGCTCGATCCCAAGACGGATGCCACGAAGCCCATCACGATGGCTGGCTACCGCCACATCGACCGCATCCGCGAGCGTGAGGTCATGTACGAAGAAGTCGTCCGCGAAGAAGAAGCACGCTTCTACCGCAAGGATATGCACGGCGTGAACTGGAAGAAGCTCACCGACCACTACCGCACCTTCCTCCCCTACATCGACAACAACCAGGACTTCGCCGAGATGCTGAGCGAGCTCCTCGGCGAGCTGAACGTATCCCACACGGGCTCTGGTGCTCGCAGCTCATCGTCGGCCTTCCCCACGGCTGAGCTCGGCGTCTTCGTCTCACCTGTAGCTGGCTCTGGTGCCCTGCACGTTGACGAAATCGTCGCAGGTGGCCCCTTCGACAACTCCCGCACGAAGCTGCAGAAGGGTAGCCTCATCACCGCTATTGACGGCGAGAAGCTCGAGGCCGGTAAGGACTACTTCCCCCTGCTGAACGATAAGGTAGGCAAGCGCCTCCTCGTCTCCTTCCGCACCGCCTCGGGCGAGCAGGTCGACGAAGTCATCCGCCCCATCTCCTCCTCTGCCCTCAATGACCTCCTCTACAAGCGCTGGGTCAAGCAGCGCGCCGAAGAGGTAGAGCGTGTATCGAAGGGCACACTCGGCTACGTCCACATCCCCTCGATGGGTGACCCCAGCTTCCGCACGGTCTACTCCGATGTCATGGGCAAGTACTACCAGAAGAAGGGTATCGTCATCGACATCCGCTACAACGGCGGTGGTCGTCTCCATGAGGATATCGAAGCCTTCTTCACAGGTAAGCACTACGCTGACCAGGTCGTCCGTGACCGCCAGTACTCGGAGATGTCCTCCCGCCGCTGGAATCGCCCCTCCGTCCTCGTCACCTGCGAAGCTGACTACAGCAATGCCCACGGTACGCCTTGGGTCTATCAGCACCTCAAGGTCGGTAAGGTCGTCGGTATGCCCGTAGCTGGTACGATGACCAGCGTGAACTGGGTGACGCTCCTCGACCCCAGCGTCTACTTCGGTATCCCCGCCGTAGGCTTCCGTCTCTTAGATGGTCGCTATCTGGAGAACACCCAGATGGAGCCCGACGTCGTCGTGCCTCTTGATCCCACGAAGGTCCTGCAGGGCATCGACACACAGATCGAGAAGGCCGTCGAGGTCCTCCGCGCTGAGACGAAGTAATCCCCCGCACTTCACTAATCGTATCTATATAAGCGTAGCCCCTGCATCCCGTGTGATGCAGGGGCTACGTGCGTAATGGCGTATCTTTGCGCCCGATGAAGAAGACCCATCCCACCCCATCCACCGAAGGCATCGACCTTCGTGATGTGCAGCGCCGCCTCGGCAACTGGTACGACGAGCATGCCCGTGCCCTCCCCTGGCGCGAAGATGTATCGGCCTACCACGTCATGCTCTCCGAGATCATCCTCCAGCAGACGCGCGTGGACCAAGGGATGGCTTATTATCATCGCTTCACCGAGCGCTTCCCCACCGTACAGGACTTAGCCGCCGCGAGCGAAGACGAGGTACTCCTCCTCTGGCAGGGTCTCGGCTACTACTCCCGTGGGCGCAATCTCCTGCGTGCCGCACAGATCATCGTCTCGGACTTCGGCGGAGAGATCCCCCACACCCCCGAGGGGCTGAGTCGCTTACCAGGTGTCGGCCCTTATACGCGCGGTGCGATACTCTCCTTCGCCTACAACCTCCCTTACCCCACCGTGGACGGCAATGTCTACCGCGTGCTGAGTCGCCTCTTCGGCTCTACCGAGCCCATCGACACGACACGTGGCGTACGCTCCTACTGGGATCTGGCGGAGGCCCTCCTCGACAAGGCGCATCCCAGCCGCCACAACCAAGCCGTCATCGAGCTGGGTGCCCTCTGCTGTACGCCCCGTCGTCCGCACTGCGACGCGTGCCCCATCGCTATGCACTGCCTCGCCCATCGTGCCGGCATCGAGGAGCAGCTCCCTATCAAGCAGGGCAAGACGAAGGTCCTTCCCCGCCACATGGACTACTTCCTCATCCGCCTCCCCCTCGCATCAGGGGGCGAAGGCCTACTCATTCGCCGTCGTGGTGCTGGCGATATCTGGCAGGGGCTGTATGAATTCCCCCTCATCGAGACGGGAGAGACGGGTGTCACCGTCGAAGAGCTGACGAAGCTCCCCGCCTTCGGTGACCTCATCGCAGCACTCAAGCGCCCGACCTTCCACCCTACGCCCATAGCACAGTGCTCGCACAAGCTCTCCCACCGTGCTATCTATGCTCGCCTCTTCCTCATCGAAGCCGAGGGCCTCAGTGCGGAGCTTCCCTACCAGCATATCCCGAGCACGGAGCGCAGTAGCTACGCCTTCCCCGTACTCATTGAGCGCCTCTTAGAGCAAGTGCCATAGCGGAGGGAGTACGACGCACCTATAGCCCTACCCGAATCAACCTATATTGGTCGGCGGGCGAAGCTATATTGGTCCGCGTCGTGACCTATATTGGTCGCAACGACGACCTATATAGCTTTTTGAAGTGACCTCTATTAGGTTGCTGCTCCGCGTAGGGATAAAAGTTACGGACGAGTGGTAGAAAAGTTAGGACTACGTACGTGGTCCTAATATCTACGTACGTGGATATTTGGATTGACGTGCCTGGTCTTTAAGACTACGTACGTAGATAGAAGAAAACCACTACGTGAAGGCGCTTTTTCCTTCGCGAGAAGGATACTTTTCCCTTCGCTGAATAAGAGGAATACTCACGATAAGGCGAAGGGCTTGCGTGGTCTCTTCGGAGAGGCATATCGGGGAGCTGGGCGTGCGATACCTTAGCAAGGCAAATAGAGAACAGGACTCGCGGCAGCAGTCTCTATATAGGTTGGCTCGATGACCCATATAGGTCACTACCACCGCCTAATATTGTGGGTCAGACGCCCCCCGCGAATTATGGTTGGATAAAATTCCCTATCTTTGTGGCTCAAATTGCAGAACATAGCAAAGTATAAGCAACTAATATATTAGACAAACGAGATGAAAAAGAACGTTCCAACCATCGAACCGCAAGAGAAAGAACAAGCACGGTTTCCGTGCACGTATGGCTACGGCTAACGGTCGTCGCGTACTGGCTGCTCGCCGTGCCAAGGGTCGTGCTAAGCTGAGTGTCTCTGACGAGTACTAGGCCAAGCCTCTTGCATTTAGGTCACTGACCTACCCCTTAGAGGGCTCCCGTAGTGCGCACTACGGGAGCCCTTTTTCTTTGCCTTGGTACGATGAACACACCGAGAGACACGCACACATCTGAGCGAAGTGTGCATATTTCTCTATCTTTGTCCTGCCTCCCATAAGGCAAGCGCCCCACTACGGGGCGACAAATCATCCTATATAGCAATGAAGAAAACGCTACTCCTGGGCCTCATCGCCCTCACCGCCGCCCCCGCAGCACACGCTGGGGGTCTGCTGAACAATACCAGCCTCCACGCCCTCTACCTGCGTAGCCTCGCACGTAATGCCTCGCTCGCTATCGACGCGACCTACTACAATCCCGCAGGTCTTGTCTTCACGCCCGACGGCTGGCGCTTCTCGGTCAACAGCCAGACCGTACTCCAGCGCCGTGACATCGACGCTACCTTCGCCCCATTCGCTTACTCTACGGCAGGCACTACTACCAAGCGCTTCGAGGGGAAGGCCACCGCGCCCATCGTCCCCACGCTCATGGCTTCGTATAAGAAGGGTGACTGGGCATTCTCAGCTGTCGCAGGCGTCTTCGGCGGTGGTGGTAAGGCCAGCTTCACGAGCGGGCTCCCTCAGTTCGAGGCGAACGTAGCACTCGTCCCCACGATCACGCAGGCCATCGCTCAGAAGGCTACCGCCATGATCGCAGCGCTCCCTGCTGGAGCACTCCCCCCTGCAGCTCAGGCAGGCTTTGCCAAGCTCATCGACCCGATCAAGGCGGCTAACAAGTACTCCGTAGATAGCAAGCTCGAGGGGCTCCAGTACGTCTTCGGCCTGCAGGCTGGTGCAAGCTACAAGATCAACCAGCATCTGAGTGCCTACCTCGGTGCGCGTCTGAGCTATGCCTACAACACCTACACAGGCTACATCCGCAACATCCAGGTCAGCGGTGCTGACGGTGCTATGCACCACGCCCCCTACCTACTTCGGCGCTATCGCCGTAGGGGCTAAGGCTGCCGAGCCTATCGTCAACAACCTGCCCGACGCCCTCAAGCAGCAGGTACAGCCTGTCCTCGCCGTCCCTGGCCTTCTGGCAAAGAACACCCTCGACAAGCGCATCGAGGTCAAGCAGACGGGCATCGGTCTGGCGCCTATCGTCGGGCTGAACTTCAACTACGAAGGGCTGAACGTAGGGGCACGCTATGAGTTCCGCACCGCTATCCGCGTGAAGAACACGACTGAGGCCAATGACTCCGGCATGGAGCAGTTCGCCGACGGTGCTAAGGTCGCCAACGATCTACCCGCTGTCCTCGGTGTAGGGGCTTCGTACCGCATCCTCCCCACGCTGACGGCTGCAGTCAGCTACAATCACTTCTTCGAGAAGTCTGCGAATATGGCTGGCGACAAGCAGAAGACCCTCAAGGGCAACACGAACGAATACCTCTTCGGCCTCGAGTGGAACGCCCTCGACTGGCTCGACGTCAGCGGCGGTGTGCAGATCACACGCAAGGGGGTGAGCGATGCTTATCAGAGCAACATCCACTTCGACATGAGCTCCACGTCCTACGGTCTCGGCGTCGGCCTGCACCTCACGAAGGAAGCCCAGCTGAACCTCGCCTACATGATCTCCAGCTACGGCGATCACAAGAAGGCCGTCAGCACCTACGCTGCTCAGCCGGCCCTTGGCATCGCACTCCCTGGTAGCGAGGTCTACACCCGCAAGAATCAGATCTTCTCCATCGGCCTCGACTACACGCTCTAAGGCCGAGCAAGTCCCGCTAAACGACCGAGCCCCGACCTCCCACATGGGAGGTCGGGGCTCGATCATTTGGTAGCTACCGTAGCCTAACGGCTGTGCTCACAGCACCAGTCGTAGGCATTGCGGAAGGCCTTCATCCATGGAGTCACCTCGTGCTCACGGCGGTTAGCCTCGGGGTAGTAAGCGCACTGCCAGGGGAAGATCGCACGCTCGGGGTGAGGCATAAGAGCCAGATGACGGCCATCAGCGCTGCAGAGCCCTGCGATAGCGTCGGGCGAGCCGTTGGGGTTCGCGGGGTACGCATCATAGGCGTAGCGAGCGATGACGTGGTAGCGGTCGCTGTCGTAGGGGAGGTCGAACTTCCCTTCGCCGTGAGCTACCCACACACCAAGTGACGCACCAGCCAGATCACGGAGCATCACCGAGTGGTTCTCGGGGATCGTGAGGCTGACGAACGAGCTCTCGAACTTGTGCGAGTCGTTGTGCACCATCTTATGCTTCAGCTCGTGCTCAGGATAGAGGAGCTCCAGCTCGGCCATCAGCTGACAGCCATTACAGATACCGAGGCTCAGCGTATCGGGGCGAGCGTAGAAGCGGTCGAGCGTAGCCTTCGCCTGCTCGTTGAAGAGGATACCTGCTGCCCAGCCCTTAGCCGAGCCGAGGACGTCAGAGTTCGAGAAGCCACCGCAGAAGACGATGAGCTGTACATCATCGAGCGTCTCACGACCCGAGATGAGGTCGGTCAGATGCACGTCCTTGACGTCGAAGCCCGCGAGATAGAGGGCATAAGCCATCTCACGCTCACCATTCGTCCCCTTGTCACGGAGGATGGCAGCACGGACAGGCGCCTTCGCTGTGCGGTCAGGGATCGAGACCGAGGTCAGCGAGCTTACCCGTGAAGCCCTTAGGAGCCGTGAGGCGGAGGGGCTGATTCTTATAGCCTTCGTAGCGAGCCTTAGCCAGCTCTTCGCCGCTCTGATACTTGTCCATCAGATAAGAGGAGCGGTACCAGAGGTCGCGCTTGGCATCGATGTCGAGCGTGAGCGTGGACTTCTTGCCGTAGCTGACAGAGAGCGTGCGACCGTCGGTCGTAGGCGTGGCGATGCGAGCGAAGCCGATGCTGGCATCACGCAGTACTTCTTCGAGGACTTCGGGATGCGAGGTCTGCACGAGTACACCTGGGTTCTCGGCAAAGAGGAGCTTGACGATATCGTCCTCAGGGGAAGGCCGTGAGGTCGACTGACAGCCCACCCTTCGTAGAGGGGAAGCACATCTCCAGCAGCGCCGTGATGAGACCACCGCCCGAGATATCGTGACCAGCCGTCAGCACACCGCGCTGGATGAGCTCCTGCACAGCGGTGAAGGCTTCGCGGAAGTACTCAGGCTCCTCGATGCGGGGCGTCTCGTCACCGAGCTGACCGAGGGCCTGCGCGAAGGCAGAGCCACCGAGCGCCAGCGGAGAGAAGCTGAAGTCGATATGATAGACAGGGTATGCGGGATTCGCGACGAGCACAGGGGAGAGGATCTTCTTCACGTCAGAGACCTCACCGATAGCGCTGATGATGACGGTGCCTGGGCTCAGGACCTTCTCGCCGTTGGGGTACTTCTGCGTCATAGAGAGCGAGTCCTTACCCGTGGGGATATTGATGCCGAGCGAGATCGCGAGGTCCGAAGCAGCCTCTACCGCGTCGTAGAGACGAGCATCTTCGCCCTCATTGCGGCAGGGCCACATCCAGTTGGCGCTGAGGGAAACACCCTCAAGGCCGTAGGTAAGGGGTGCGAAAACGATATTCGTCAGTGCCTCAGCGATGGCAAGCTGGCTACCAGCGACAGGGTCTACCAGCGCTGCTACGGGAGCGTGACCGATAGAGGTAGCGATACCGGCACGGCCACGGAAGTCAACTGCCATAGCACCGCAGTCGCTCAGGGGTAGCTGGATCTCACCCTGACACTGCTGGCGAGCCACACGACCCGTGACGGAGCGGTCGACCTTGTTCGTCAGCCAGTCCTTACAAGCGACACCCTCCTGCTGTAGCACCTCATCGAGGTAATGCTCAAAGCGAGCAGTGTCATAGCTGAGGGCGGGATAAGTCTTGTCGATATGCTTGTCGACCATGTAGGTCTTGGGCGCCGAGCCGAACATATCCGACAGCGCCAGGTCAATGGGCTTGTCACCTCCTGCCTCTTCGAAGGTCAGGTGCATATCGTCCGTGGTGCGACCGACGACGTACATCGGAGCGCGCTCACGCTCGGCGATACGGGCGATGCGCTCTACGGCGTCGCCCCTTGACCAGAAGGCCCATACGCTCCTGGCTCTCGTTGCCGATGATTTCCTTCGACGAAAGGGTCTCATCACCGATGGGGAAGGCGCTGAGGTCGAAGTGTCCACCCGTCGTCTCGACGAGCTCGGAGAGGCAGTTCAGGTGCCCCCCAGCCCCGTGGTCGTGGATGGAGATGATAGGATTGTCTTCACTCTCCGAGAGCGTGCGGATGACGTTCTCGACGCGCTTCTGCATCTCGGGGTTGGAGCGCTGTACGGCGTTGAGCTCGATAGCGCCGGCATACTGCCCCGTATTCACAGAGCTGACGGCACCACCGCCCATACCGATGCGATAGTTGTCACCACCGAGGAGGACGACCTCTTCGCCTGGCTCGGGAGTGCCCTTCTGTGCATCGCTGCGGCGGGCGTAGCCGACACCACCAGCGAGCATGATGACCTTGTCGAAGCCGTAGGTAGGTTCGTCAGCCTTGCCTTCGTGCTCGAAGGTCAGCACCGAGCCACAGATGAGTGGCTGACCGAACTTATTCCCCGAAAGTCGCTCGCACCATTGGATGCCTTCGTGAGGATCTGGCGGGGCGTCTGGTAGAGCCAAGGGCGGGCAGCGCTGTGCTGCTCCCAGGGGCGATCAGCAGCCGTGCGGGGGTAGCTCGTCATGTAGACGGCCGTCCCAGCCAGAGGCACGCTGGCTCGACCACCAGCCATACGGTCACGGATCTCACCACCGGTACCGGTAGCAGCGCCGTTGAAGGGCTCGACGGTCGTGGGGAAGTTGTGCGTCTCAGCCTTGAGGCTCAGCACGCTGTCGATGGACTTACGGACGAAGAAGTCGGGCTTATCACCCGTAGCAGGGGCGAACTGCTCAAGGTCGCTGGGGCCATCGATGAAGGCCACATTGTCCTTATAAGCCGAGACTAAGTGATTGGGGTTCGCGGCGCTCGTGTCCTTGATCATCGAGAAGAGGCTACGCTCTTCTTCCTCCCCGTCGAGGACGAAGGTACCACCGAAGATCTTGTGACGGCAGTGCTCGCTATTGACCTGCGAGAAGCCGAAGAGCTCGCTGTCGGTGAGCGGACGCCCGAGACGCTCGCTGAGCCCCTCGAGGTAGGAGATCTCCTCATCGCTGAGAGCCAGACCGTGGGCGTCATTGTAGGCTCGCACGTCCGTGATATGCTCGATAGGCGCTGCCGTGATGTGCGTGTCGAAGACCGTAGCATCGATCCCCTCATAGAGGGCCTGCAGCATAGGGGTCGAAGGACGCATCGGGCCCCGAGACCTCGCTGAACTCCTCGATACGCGTGACCGTGGGGATGTTCATATTGCGCACGATCTCCACCGCATTGGTGCTCCAGGGCGTGACGAGCTCGCGGCGCGTCCCGACGAAGAAGCCCTTGAGGGCGGGGGTATCAAGCAAAGTAGCCCCACCAAAGAGCCAGGTGAGGCGATCGAGGGCTTCGGCAGCCAAGGGCGCCGTGCTCTCCACGACATAAAGCACGGGGGAGCTGTGCTTCCTAAAGAGAGTAATCATTCGGAGACTATAAATATTGTCGTAAGAGGGATGTGATCCTGAGGAGATCGAAGCAGAGGGGCAGGGCACTGAGGCCTCTTCCCTATGAGCAAAGATACGGAAAAAGGCAAGGCCTCACTGCCCAGAGCCAGGGGCTCTAAGCGGTGAGGCCTTGTAGTGTGTCGGCGAGCATAGCTTACGACGGTGCGGTAGGCTTTAGCTCGGGATGCGGAGGGTACGCCCTGTGGAGAGCTTGGCGCGGGCAGAGATGCCGTTGGTGCGGCAGAGCTTATTGACCGAGACGCCATACTGAGCTGCGATAGCGCGGACGGTCTCGCCCTTCTGGATACGGTGCGTCTTGAACTGCTCTTCGTTCGACTCGCCACTCTTCTTAGGCTTGGCAGCTGCCTTAGCTACTGCGAAAGAGCGGGGCGTGCGATAGGCACCCTTGACGAAGGCGAAGACGTCGTAGCGGGGGACACCTGCCTGGAAGTCGAAGAGATCCGATGGGTCGATGGGGATACCCATGAAGCGTGCTTCGAAGTGGAGGTGGGGCCCAGTAGAGCGGCCCGTGCTACCGCCGAGACCGATGGGGTCACCAGCGCGGACGACCGTCCCTTCGCGGACGATGGAGCGACTCATGTGGCCGTAGACCGTCTCCAGACCATTGGGGTGACGGATGACGACGTAGTTGCCGTAGCCCCCACCTTCGTAGGACTTGATACGCACCTTCCCTGAGAAGGCTGCACGTACCGTGTCCCCGTGGCTCAGCTTGAGGTCCGTCCCGTAGTGCATACGCCCGAAGCTATGGCGATAGCCGTAGTTCGAGGTGATTTGGCGGGTGGCGATGGGCATCACGAACTCCTGCAGGTCGATGTCTTGGCGGTCGGGGATGTTGACCGACATACCTGCGAAGGGGTTTACGTGACTTCCCCAGGACTCTTCGCCGTAGAGCTCGGAGGCCGGTGCCTCGAGATCTTCGTTTTGCTTCTTAGCTTTCAGATCAGCCTCGCGACGCTGCTTCTCCTTGGAGAGACGATTCTTGATCTCGAGTCGGTCGGCCAGGAGCAGGTGTTCACCAGTGGTGCTTGCCTGCTGACCGGCTGTCGTGCGTGTCTCCTTCTTCGGTGTCTGAGCCTTCCCTGAGGGGGGGCGTTGCCGCCCAGGCAGGGAGTGTCGTGGCAGCCAGACACAGAGATGCGCATAACAGTCGCATTCTTTTTCTTGTCATACCAGCTTTTGATACTACATTAATGATAATACCTGGCGGGAGCGCGCCTCCCGTCGGTGTGCACGGATGCAAAGCATACACCATGCGACAAATGCAAAGATAACCAAATAGTTACAAACGCCAACACTGCACAAGCGCGCAGTATATGTGCAGTCCCCGACCTACTTTCTGCCCTTCCGAGCCTCAGGTGTTGGGTGCATTCACCTTAATAACGTGGGGCTTTTTACTCAAGGTATATCCCTCGTCACTCGCACCACCTCCGACAGCTCACGGGACCGCTTCGTGAGGGAGTTTGCGGATTTACTTCCCCTTGCGGTCGGTCTGCTCGATGGTCTCGTTGCCCTGTCGGGTACGGAAGCGCTTCCCGAAGCTATAGGTCAGCCCCAGACGCACGCCGCTACTATGATTATTCGTCACCCAGCGGGTCTGCGTGACATCACGGAAGAAGTAGCGGGTATCGGTACGCATCGTCCCCCAGGGATTGAGGAGGGAGAGGCAGTTGTCGGGGGTCGCGATACTATCTGTCGTGGGCTGCTGAGCCGCTCCACTCAGGCGAATACCAAAGAGGAGGGCAACAATAAGGAGGCGCGTAGCCTCTGGGATGTGCTTCTTCATAAGGCCCTTGATTTGGGAAGATGCTTGCCATGCGTGCGCCCCCCTATGAGGGGCGTGTGTGTACTGCAAATTTAGAAAAAGGATGGAATAAGCAGAGTCCCTTCTGCACCAGCTACTTTACACAGAGCGGATGCCAACCAATAGTGGTGGGTGGTGTGAACCTATATTGGTCGATCGACCCATATAGTGGGGCAAACCCTATGCATTTGAGGTTGTTGCTCTGCGTAGGGATAAAAGTTGCGGACGAGTGGCAGATAAGCTTGATCTACGTACGTGGCTCTAATATCTACGTACGTGGATATTTGGACTGACGTGCCTGGTCTTTAAGACTACGTACGCAGACAAAGGAAAACCACTACGAGAGGGCGCTTTTTCCTTCGCGAGAAGGACACCTTTCCCTCTGCTGGATAAGAAGAATACGCGCGATAAGGCGAAGGGCTTGCGTGTCACTTCGGAGAGGTCTATCGTGGGGCTGGGCGTGCGATGCCCAAGCAGAATAAATAGCAGGTAAGACTCGCGGCAACAGGCTCATAAGGGAGGTGCACAGCTTGCACGCGGGCACAAAAAAAGTTGGCACCCGCAGATGGGTACCAACTTCTCTATGATAATAAGGAGGGAGCGAGGCAGATGCTATCGCTTGTGACGCTCGAAGAAGCGGCGGGCGAAGTCCTTGCAGACGATCGGCAGGCGCACGAGCTTCTCAGCGGGAAGCGTAGAGCGACAGCGCAGGTAATAGGTGCGCTCCAGCTCGGCTTCGCGGACGTGGAAGTCCAGCATCTGCTCGAGGTGGGTATTCAGCTCGGCTTCGGTCAGCGTCTTGTCGCCCTGACGTACACGGCGGCCGAGGGTTTCGGTCGAGCGCCATAGGGCGAAGCGCTTATCGTCAAGTTCGTTCAGCACGGGCATCAGTGCATCGACTTCGCCAGCGGTGAGGGAGAGCTCACGCATCAGGAAGGCACGCTTCTCAGCACGCACCTTCTCGCGCATATCCTTACCTGGATCGGCAGGCTTCTTCTTGGCTTGCGCGGACAGCCCACCCGTCAGGAGGAGGATGGAGCAAAGGATATAAAAGATTCGCTTCATTGTCTTCGTAGGAGTTAGCGGGCGGTAGTAAAGGAGGTATTCGTCATCGTCCCAAGGTCGGAGAGGAGCGAATTGTAATAGGAGTCATAGCCTGCTACGGCCGTCATGCGCTCGCCGTAGTCGGCATAGTAGTTGGCATACTCGTCTTCGCTACTGAGCTCGGTCTGGGCTGTAGCGACGGACTTATCCTCGGCAGTCTTCGGTGCGAAGGCACGGAAGATGAGGTTCATCGCGACAAACATCGCCGCCATATAAGCGATGGGACGCAGGCGCATCCATAGGCTGACGCGAGGAGCTTCGGCGACTTCCTCGGGGGTCTCCTCGGGGATCTTCGCCATGATACGCTCCTCGAGGCTATCGAAGTAGCCCTCGGGGACGCTATAGTGCCCACGACTCTCGGCGGGAGTAGGTAAGTTAGTTTGCTTATTCATCTCTAAATATATGCGCCCTTATCGGGGCTTCACTCTGTGTGACAACTGGTAGGGGAAAAGGTTTATTCACTGCGCTGAAGTTCTTCTGTTACCTTCTTCATCGCGTGGTGGTAGGAGGCCTTGAGCGCGCCCTCAGACGTGCCGGTAAGTGCGGCCATCTGGTCGTAGGGCATCTCATCGTAGTAGCGCAGGCGGAAGACCAACTGCTGCTTGGCAGGTAGGCTCAATATAGCCTTCTGCAGGCGCACCTCTGCCTCATCGGCATCGAAGTACTCGTCGGCCGTGAGGCGATCCAGCAGGTAGAGTGAGTCGCCCTCGTCTGAGGGGGAGATGACGTTCTCCTCTTCGTGGCGGCGCTTCTTGAGGAAGTTCAGGGCTTCGTAGAGGGCGATTCGGTAGAGCCACGTGGAGACCTTCGCCTCGCCACGGAAGCCTTCGATAGCCTCCCAGGCCTTGATGAAGACGTTCTGCACGAGGTCATCGGTGTCGTCGTGGTTGTAGACCATACGGCGTATCTGCCAGTAGATCTGCTGCGAGTAGAGGCGCACGACCGTGGTGAAGGCGCTTCGCCGGCGCTCTGGGTCAGCCAGCGCACGCTGGAGCTCCTCTTCAGTGACAAGTGGTTGGGGCATCGTCAAGATTTCTTTGACTTCAGGGTAGCAGGGGCTTTCTTGGCTTGCGTCGGGCTATCGGCAGTACGGCTGGGCTGGATCGTATAGACGAGCTCGCCGTCCTTCCCGAGGCTGACGACGAAGGTCTCACCCGTATGGAGCTTCTCCTCGAGGATGTGCTCGACGCAGGGATCCTCCACGAGCTGCTGCAGACGACGGCGCACGAGGCGGGCTCCGAGAGCGCGATGCGCCTCATCGATACCGACGAAGCGCTTAGCTTCCTCAGTGAGCGTCAGGCCATAACCCGAGGCTGCGAGGCGCTCTACGATAGGCTTCAGCTCCAGCGAGACGATCTGCAGAAGCGACTCATCTGAGAGGCTCTCGAAAGGCGACCGTACCGTCCAGACGCCCCAAGAACTCGGGGCTGAAGGTGCGCTCCAATGCCTTGCGGACAATCCCTTCGCTACGCTCCTGCCCATTGCTGAGGCCAGAGAAGCCGACGGAGCGGGCAAAGTCCTTCGCTTCGCGCGAACCGACATTACTCGTCATGATGATGATCGTATTGCGGAAGTCCGCCGTACGCCCCTCCGAGTCCGTCAGACGGCCATCGTCGAGGACCTGCAGGAGAAGATTATAGATATCGGGGTGGGCCTTCTCGATCTCGTCGAGGAGGACCAAGCGATGGGGGCGGGTACGCACGGGCTCCGTGAGTTCGCCACCATTGCCGTAGCCGATGTAGCCAGGAGGAGGACCGATGAGTCGGGAGACGCTATGACGCTCGGCGAACTCACTCATATCGATACGCACCAGCGCCTCTTCACTGCCGAAGACCTCCCTCGCCAGCGCCTTTGCCAGATAGGTCTTCCCTACGCCCGTCGGGCCAAGGAAGAGGAAGGAAGCGATGGGATGCTGTCCGTCACGCAGCCCGAGACGGGCACGCTGCACGGCACGGCTGACGACCGCCACAGCATTATCCTGCCCGATGATGCGGCTGCGGAGCTTCGCGGGGAGCTCACGTAGACGCTGGAGCTCGGTCTTGTCCTCAATCTGCTCCACGGGGATATTGAGGCGACGAGCAAGGCCTTGCAAGAGGTCATCACGGCTGACAGTCCCCTTGCTTCGCGTGCCGCTTGTCGTGCCATAGAAGTGGCGATGCAGGCGACGGCGGGTCTCGCTGGCAGCAGCATCGAGGATCTCTCCGAGGGCGTAGAGCGCTGGCTCCTGCGGGAAGTAGCGCTGAGCGAGTGCCAGCAGTTCCTCATAGGGGGTCTGATAGCTCACCGAGTGGTAATCCGCGAGGAAGGCACGGCGTCGCTCGTAGGCCTTACGGAGTGCCTCACCCTCGAGGGGCTTGATGATATACTTCGCCGTACTGAGCGAAGCGGCTTCACTGCGCTCGACCGACTGGCTGTAGGTAGCGGGAGTAGCGTGGGCGATGCACTGCATACGGCGCCGTGCAAGTCCTACAAAGAGGGCTTCCAAGACTTCGCCACCCGTACGACCGAGGGGCTTCAGGAGGCTAAGATCACCGATATAGAGGAGTACAGAGGGATCAGCCTTGAGTCGCTCAAAGAGTGACTGCAGGTACTGCTCTGCCCCACCCATCATCTGGCTCGCAGAGGCCAAGCGTAGCGGGTCAAGCTCCAGCACCGACTGGTAGCGGAAGCCCTGTGGCGTGGCACTCAGCTTATCGGCTGCACTCGCACTGCCGCCCTTAGCATCCAGCTCAGCACGGCGATCCATGTGGCGAACAAGCGCCTTGATGATCGGCTCGGGGCTGTTATGGAGCTCATGCACCAAGACGACCGAGGGGTAGCTCTCACGCGAGAGTATCTGTATGAGGTCACGCGCTTCATCATCATAGGGCATCGGCTCCACCTTACCCTCTGGGGTCGTGGGGGGTGCTCGTCACACGGCGACCGAAGTCAGCGTAGGGGAAGCTCCCATCCTTCGGGGCTTCTTCGCCCTCGGGGAGCTTGCCGAGCATACGGTCGACCTGCGTGCTGATACTCTCGGCGAGTGCCTGCAGGAGTTCGTCGCTGGGTGGCAGTTCGCCATCGCCACCGAGCCCAGGCCCCTTCATCTGCGCCAGATCTATGCGGATGGGGATGCGGCGGACGCGGTCTTGGGACAAGACGATCGCCTGGGCCTGCGCTGAAGGTTTATCCGAGGCGGGCTGGCTTGGCTTGGGCTCTACGAGCTTTGGAGCGCTCTCCTCAGCGGTAGTCTTACTGCCCTCGAGGAGCATAGCGACACGATGGAGCTGGGGGTCGGTATGCTCGTTGATGCGGTGGGCGACGAGGTAATGCGTGAGGAGCGTCGGGGGCGAACAGAAGTATAGGCTATAAAGGAGGTGCAGCGCACTGATAGCCTGCGCCCCGAGGAGCGTGGAGATCTGCGCCGCACGCGCCAGCGTGCTATGCGCTTCGATGCTGTAGAAGACGTGTGCGGGGTCTTCCTTATCGTCCGGCTGGATATGCTCGTCCACCTCGCGCAGCACCTCCTTCACGGAGATATTACGATCCATCAGGAAGCGGATAGCGGCGCTGGTGCCTTCGCTGAGCACGCCCCACAGGAGGAGGTCATTCGTGATCTCGCCACAGCGCAGCTCCTTGGCGTGCTCGGCAGCGAGCTCGAGGGCCGCACGGAAGGTATCGGTATAGTTGTACTTGACAGGATTACGCTTCATCTCTGTGTCCGCTTAGGATTTGACTTGGATAGCATGCAGCTTGGCGTAGTGTCCGCCGAGTGCGAGGAGCTCGTCGTGCGTACCCTGCTCGACGATACGCCCATCATCGACGACGCAGATGACGTCGGCATGGATGATCGTCGAGAGGCGGTGGGCGATGACGATGGTCGTACGGCCCTCCATGAGGTGATCCAAGGCACTCTGCACAAGGCGCTCGCTCTTGGTATCGAGGGCCGAAGTGGCTTCGTCGAGGATGAGGATCGGGGGATTCTTATAGACGGCACGGGCGATAGAGAGGCGCTGGCGCTGGCCACCGGAGAGCTTACCCCCGCGGTCCCCGATATTGGTATCATAGCCAGCAGGCATCTCATTGATGAACTCATCGGCGTGCGCGACTTCGGCAGCCTGACGCACCTTCTCGAGGGTAGCGCCCTCGACACCGAAGGCGATATTCTCAAAGACCGAAGCATTGAAGAGGATGGGCTCCTGATTGACGTTCCCCATGAGGCGGCGCAGATCTGCTACCGCGACCTCACGGATATCTGTACCATCGATGGTGATGCGCCCCTCGACGACGTCGTAGAAGCGAGGGATGAGGTCCACGAGCGTACTCTTACCTGAGCCCGAATGCCCGACGAGTGCGACGGTCTGCCCCTTGCGGATCGTCAGATCTACGTCACGTAGTACCCACTCTTCAGCGTAGCGGAAGGAGACCTTCTCGAGACGGATCGCCTCGTTGAAGACGACGGGCTTAGGCTCGGCAGGGTCTGTGATCGTGCTCTCGGCCTGGAGGATGCGGTCGACACGCTCCATCGAGCCCATACCACGGCGTATAGCATAGGCGCCCTTGCTGAGGTCCTTCAGCGGGTTGATGAGGCTGTAGAAGATGACGAGATAGTAGATGAAGGTCGAGGCATCGATGCTGCTATCACGATTGAGGATGAGCGAGCCGCCATACCACAGCACGATAGCGATGGTCGCTGTACCGAGCAGCTCACTCACGGGGTGCGCGAGGAGCTGACGGCGGTTCACACCGATGACCGTCTGGCGGTACTCCTCGTTGGAGTCACGGAAGCGCTTGTCGACGAACTCCTCCGCGGTGAAGGCCTTGACGATACGCAGCCCGCCGAGTGTCTCCTCGACCTGACTGATGAGCTGCCCCCACTGGTTCTGCGCCTCGAGGCTGGTGCGCTTGAGCGACTTCCCTACGCGTCCCATGACGAAGCCCGCGATGGGCAGGACGAGGAAGACGAAGAGGGTGAGCTGCCAGCTGATGACGAGCATCGAGCCGAGGTAGACGAAGATGAGGATAGGGTTCTTCAGAAGGAGATCGAGCGAACTCATCACGGAGTTCTCCACCTCCCCGACGTCCCCCGTGATACGGGCCAGCACGTCGCCCTTGCGCTCTTCGCTGAAGAAGCCCAGCGGCAGGGCAAGGATCTTTGCATTGAGCTGATTGCGCAGGTCACGGACGACCCCCGTACGGATAGGCACGAGGAAGAAGCCCCCGAGGTAGGTAGCACCGACCTTCAGGAGCGTCATCAGCACCAGATAGATACCGAGGATGATGAGCGTGTAAGAGGCTCCCTCGGTCTCGATGAGCTGGGAGACGAAGTAGCCGAAGTTATTCGTCACCACCTCCTTCATCTGCGACCAACCTGCTTGGGTAGTGAGATCAAGCGAGCTGAAGGGGATATAAGTCGTCACCCGCTCCTCGATCTGGAAGAGGATATTGAGGATGGGCATCACGAGGGCGAAGGCCACCAGATTGAGCAAAGCGCTCAGGATGTTGAAGAGCACCGCAAGACTCAAGTACCCCTTATAATAAGGAGCGATGAAGCGGCGGATCAACATGAATATATCTTTCATCTATGCATCTTAGGGCTCACGCACCGAGGGCTTTTACTGGGCTTAGCTTCGGCACGGAGGCTACTTATCCAAATGTAATAATCTTATCAAAGATACGACAATGCCGCGGCTTCCTCCCGAACCGCCGCATTCGCTGTGTCGCCAAGGCAATACCAACACCCACTCTCCCTCTGCTATTAGATGCACTTCACCCCCCTATAGCAAGCATAGCAATAGGGGGGTGAAGCACGATTTAGGAGTGAATAATCAGCTCTTACGAATGAGGAGATTTGCCAAAGAAACCCAGCTCTTTGCACCAGTAGAAACTATAGGGTTAAGCCCCCAGAAGCGCAAATTACCTGTATCTTCCTGCTCCGTTCGCAGCACAAAGTCTCGGCACAGATACTTCGAGGACTTAAGGCTTTGGAAAGTCCATAGCCCAGTTTCCTGCATACGCGCATACCACCTGGTCATTGAGCGGCCTTCCTCCTCAAAGATCTTGTAAGAACCAGCGTCAATATATACGAAGGCCTGCTGACTCTCATAGCGAGGGAGCATGACATTCAGATAGGTCGACTGGTAAGGGATCGTCTCATAGGTCTCGGGGTTAGATAAGACATACATCGTACTTCCCCAGTTTCGCTGGGTCGCACCAAGTCTAAGATCCCAGAGAAGTACTTTACCTTCAGCGGAATATCTGAGATAAGCGAGGGGATCGATGGATTCCCTTCTTCAAGCTCTAAGAACGTCGTGTGCGCATTGGCATTGATCTGCTCTTGGAAGAGACGCTGATCATACCGCCCCACCGTATGATCTAGATCTATGACCGAGCTGAGGTTTGGCTCGTACTTACTTCCAGACTGTAGATAGGTTACCCCCAACTGCGAATAGTTGTTGCTCACCTTCTTCTGGAGCTCAGGAAATAGGGGCATTCCTCCTACCCAAAGCGCACCATGAATAGCCATAACTTCACTCTCAGTGAATAGTGATGAGTTAGCAGCCACGGCCAAGTCTTGAGAGGCACCGGTGGAATATGAAGTCACGACATGCGTCCCATATTTCTCCACCAGCGCAGCCGCCGAAAGCACTTTAAGATCTCTCACGAAACGCTTACTTAGATAGAACTCATAGTCCATCGGATCTGCTACTTCATATCGCTCGTAGAGATATTTATATCCCGTGGTATAGCGATAGACATATCGCTGCAGGCTCCCTATAGAGTATCTTCTATTGCCATAAGAGCAAGTCACCTTCTCATAGCCCGGACCTACCGCTACGACCATTGAGTCACTGAATGGCTTATCCACGGAGGACTGATAAGTCCGCTTAAAGGAGCGGTCATCAGGCTGGACACTAAGCTCGGTATGCCGCGGCACACGAAGCGTAGGGGTAATAGCCCGACCAAAAGGAGACCAGGGATCATTAGAAGCGATGCGCTTCTCATCCAAGACACTCCGCCGCGTAAAGCCCCCAGCATCATTAGCCGTATGTCCTACAAGGTCGAAGCACTGCCCCAGATAGCGCTCTGCTGGCAAGGTCTTAGGCTCTACCCCACGGAGGCGCATGAAGGTGGGGTAAGTACCCTCTGATGCGATCTTCCGATCTGGTGATGGACGATCTGGATCATCCTTCTCCTTACAGGAGCTAATGCCGAGAGCCATCAAGGCAACCAAAGCCAAATAGGAGGAGTTCCTTAGTGCTTTCATCTCTATGAAATGGGGGGACTTAATATATATGTATTGGACATGCGAGGCCGCTCCTCATGGGGAAGACGCAACTCTACTTTTCTCGGCGCAAATATAGTACATACTTGAATACATCGGGAGCATAGTACCTACGGCCTCCCACAGAAGCGGATCATGGGGCTATCCACAGCACGAGACTATGGCGGAGAAACGGCTACTCGCAGGGGGAGAAAGCGACGGGGCCACTACCGAAACCTTCGGTAGTGGCCCCGTAAAGAGGTATTCAGCGAAGCGCCGAATTACTTAGCGTTCTTAGCGAGGATCTCCTTGACCGTGTCGATCTCGAGCGAGTGAGCAGCACCCGACTGACCGATCGTACCGCTCATATAAGCAGCCTGCGTGTCTTCGCTGATGAGGCCTGACTCGATGAAGCTCTTGATACCTGCAGCCAGACGTGAGCCTGGGCAAGCAGCGTCTTCAGCGTAGTGAGCCGTCACACCGTAGCTGAGAGCCAGCTGACGAGCCAGAGTAGGATCGTAGCAGACAGCGCAGACGGGGACCGTAGCACGGAAAGAAGAGAGGTAGCGAGCCGTACGACCGGTGAAGCTATCGGTGATGATAGCCTGCGTGTCGATCTGCTCGACGCTACGTACAGCCTGCTTAGAGAGGAAGGCCGTCGTGGTGCTCACTTCCTTAGAGTAAGGCACTTCGTCGTTGTATTCGCGCTCGAGGGTCTTCTCAGCCTCACGGATGATGCTTGCCATCGTCTGGACAGCCTCGAGGGGGTACTTACCGTTAGCCGTCTCACCAGAGAGCATGACTGCGTCGGTGCGGTAGTAGACAGCGTTAGCAATGTCGCTGACCTCTGCACGCGTAGGCAGGGGGTTGTCGATCATCGTGTGGAGCATCTGCGTAGCGACGATGACGGGCTTCTTAGCAGCGATACACTTCTTGATGATCATACGCTGGATGGAGGGGACCTTCTCAGCGGGGACTTCGATAGCGAGGTCACCACGAGCGATCATGATACCATAGCAAGAGTCGATGATCTCGTCGATGTTGTCGACACCTTCCTGGTTCTCGATCTTAGCGATGATCTTGATGTCGCTCTTGTGCTCGTCGAGGATCGTCTGGATCTCCTCGATGTCCTTCTTGTTACGGACGAAAGAGTGAGCGATGAACTCGATCTTCTGGGGGATAGAGTGCAGGATGTTGCCACGGTCCTTCTCGGTGAGTGAAGGCAGGTCGATGCGTACGCCAGGGACGTTGACGCTCTTGCGGCTACCGAGCTTACCGTTGTTCTGACAGACCGTGAAGAGCTTGTCGCCTTCCTTCTTCTCTACGTCGAAGGCAAGAGCACCGTCGTCGAGGAGGATACGAGCACCTACGGGTACGTCGTGGACGAAGTTCACGTAGTTCACGTTGATGACTTCGTTGTTGGTCTTGGCTTCGGGGTTAGCCTGGAAGATGACCTTGTCACCAGCGTGGAATTCGCGCTTGACTTCTGAGTCACCTTCGAGGACCGTCGTACGGACTTCGGGACCCTTCGTGTCCAGGAGGACAGCGACGCTGGGCGATACAGCACGCGTATTGTTGATGACCTGGGTGATACCCTCCTTCGTCATGTGGGCGGTGTTCATACGTACGACGTTCACGCCAGCTTCGACGAGCGGACGGATGAATTCTACGTCGCAGCGCAGATCCGAGATAGTAGCTACAATCTTAGTTTTCTTCATAATGCTTAATTGGGGTAATTTATTCGTGGGTCGGTAGAGGTAAGCCCCCACACACGGCTTCGATGGCTAAGCGGTATCCATCGAGACCGAAGCCCGAGATCGTCCCTCGGCAGGCCTCTGCGATGAGGGAGCGCTGGCGGATAGGCTCACGCTTATAGATATTGGATATATGGACTTCGATAGTGGGGGGAGTGATAGCCCGGAGGGCATCGGCCAAGGCCAAGGAGGTATGGGTATAGGCACCGGCATTGAGGATGATGGCGTCAGCGCCGGCATCGTGCAGCTCATAGAGCCTGTCAAGGAGCGCCCCCTCATGGTTCGACTGGAAATAGGTCAGACGAAGCTGGTGATCATAGCGCTGGTGCAGCTGCTCCAGGCAAGTGTCCATCGACATCGTGCCGTAGATGCTGGGCTCACGCTGGCCGATCCGAGCAAGGTTCGGCCCGTTAATGATCTCTATCCACATTCGTTATTTCGGGGGGTATTCCTATTGTCTTCTTACCTTTGCAAAGATAAATTAAAATTCTCACTTTTTGAATGCTCCCTGACGATATACGCACGCAGTTCCTCTCGCACCTCCGCTTCGAGCTCGGCCTCTCAGAGAATACGTGTGAGGCTTACCTCAGCGACGTCGATAAGCTCCTCAGCTACATGGACGTCGAAGGGCTCAGCATCGAAGCCATCGACTATCCACGGCTGCAGCACTTCATCGCCACGCTCCATGATCTGGGCATCGGCCCGACATCCATCTCGCGCATCATCTCGGGTATCCGCTCCTTCGGGCGCTATCTCCTCCTCGAGGGCTATGTAGATAGCGACCCCACGGCACTCCTCGAGGTGCCACGCAAGGGGCGCTATCTCCCGACCGTGCTGACGACCGCCGAGGTCGACCGCATCATCGAGGCCGCAGGGAGCAAGGGCGGTGTCGAGGGCCAGCGCAATCGTGCCATCATCGAGGTGCTCTTCAGCTGCGGCCTGCGTGTGAGCGAGCTGTGTCACCTGACCTTCCCCGACCTCTTCCTCGACGAGGGCTATCTGCGCGTACAGGGCAAGGGGAGCAAGCAGCGCCTCGTCCCGCTGAGTGACTCCGCCATCGCCGAGGTCACCCGCTACCTCCGTGACCCCGACCGTGCCACCCCAAAGCGCGGACAAGAGGACTACGTCTTCCTCAGCCGTCGTGGGCAAGCCATCTCCCGCATCACCGTCTTCGTCATGGTGCGCGAAGCCGCCGAGATGGCAGGCGTAGACAAGAAGATCAGCCCCCACACCTTCCGTCACAGCTTCGCCACTGCGCTCCTCGAGGGCGGCGCAAACCTCCAAGCTATTCAGCTCCTCCTCGGTCACGAGGATGTAGCGACGACGGAGATCTACACCCACATCGACCGCACCAAGCTCCGCGAGCAGGTCGAGCGCTATCACCCCCGCAATCGCAGAGCGAGGTCGTAGCCGACCCTATCGCCACGATATACCAATAGCCAAGAGGCTGGAGAGCTGATGCTCTCCAGCCTCTTGGCGTGTATATCATTGGGTGAAGTCTATTCCCTCACGATCGTGACGTATAGATACTTGATGAGGTCCTTCATACGGAAGCGCCCTACCCGCTCGGCTCCCCAAGTAAAGTAGGTGAACGATACGCGCTCCCCGTCGTCTGACCATACCGCTGTCCCGGGCTTGATGACGATCCAATGAAGGCGGGCGATGCGGTTGCCCTTGGAGTCCGCCTTGATCAGCTTCGAGTCAATGAGCAGAAACGATCGGGTCGGCTTCCTCAGCGCTTCGATGGTGGCTCTGCGATGCGCCCTCTCGGAGCCCCAACCCACGAAGCTCAACCTCTGTACAAAGCGCTCATTCGGGTAGATGCTCCTCAGCCAATACAGCATATCCTTTCGGCGGGCTAAATAGCGCTAACGGCCCAGCCTTGCCATCCACCCCGAAGAGCATATTCCGCCCCTCTCGCATCGCGCCTAAGAACATCCAGTCGATGCCCGAGATCCCTTCACGGGAACTCCCTCGCAGTCCCTTGCTTGCCTGCAGATAGAGGTCACCCGACAGCACATATCCCCGTCTCGTAGAGGGAGAGCATAGCGGATATATAAGCCACAGGATCCGTGAGCATCAGATCGTAGGCAATAGCCGCAGGGCCGCAAAGCTCAGTAACCCCTTGATTGGGGAGGGAATAGGACAAGGTAGTCCCAGCGTATGCGTAGGACCGCAAGCGATCCGCCTCCTCTCGGGACATTTCTTGCCGACAAAAGCGTGCCTGCATCTCCAGCTTCACCTGCTCACGGCTATAGCACTCCCAGACGCGCGGGGAGGGCTCGGGCTTCTCAGCAAAGGCCTTGAGGGTGGTCAGCTTATTTGTATTCATAGGACGCTCATCATGCGGTCTTGTATCATCGGCGAGGTGCGGTAGGAGCCCCAGGCGAATAAATATCGACCGCAAACATAGCGATATTCTCCGTAGCCTACCATCAGCATTGACTTCTACGGCGAAGCTGTCCGCTCCTGCGGTCACTCGACTCGAGACCAGCACAGGACTTCTTGCCATAGAGCCGAAGAAAAGCTGTCTACGACTACGCCTAATCCTCCGTCTACGCACGTGGTCATAAAGTCTATGCACGTAAATCCTATGATCCACGTACGTAGATTTAACGACCACGTACGTAGACAAAGGTTTCTCCGCAGTGGAGCGCCATTTTTCCACGAGGTGCGTGGGAAGTTTTCCTTCACTCGCTGGGAAGTAGTCCAAATAGTCAAGCAAAGCCGCTTGCACTACGGGAGTAAAGCGACATCGCCCCCACAGATTCGGCGGAATCTGTGGGGGCGATGCTTGATTCTTTGCTTCGGGGAGAAGCTGGAGGCGCTTACTCGGCTTCGGGCGTATAGCCTTCGGCAGGGCGCACGGGCTTCCCGATAAGAGTCGCAGCCGTAGCGGACTCGATGCGTACATCCACGTACTGACCGACGCGGTAGCCTTGCTTGTCGAAGACGACGACCTTATTCTGCTGGCTACGGCCGAAGAGCTGTTCGCGGGAGCGCTTGCTGAAGCCCTCGATGAGGGACCTCGAAGGTCTTCCCCACGTCACGCAGGTTGCTCTCGAGCGAGAGCTGGGTCTGCAGCTCGATCATCTCGTTGAGGCGGCGGATCTTCTCTTCCTCGGGGATGTTATCGATGAGGTACTTGGCGGCATACGTCCCGGGGCGCTCGGAGTACTTGAAGAGGAAGGCATTGTCATAGACCACCTCACGCATAAGGCTCAGCGTATCCTGGAAGTCCTCCTCGCTCTCGTCGTGGAAGCCGCAGAAGATATCCGACGTGATGGCACAGTCGGGCATAGCACGGCGGATAGCCGCGACACGCTCAAGGTACCACTCACGGGTGTAGTTGCGCTTCATAAGCTTGAGGATGCGGTCGTTGCCCGACTGTGCTGGCAGGTGGATGTGCTTGCAGATATTCGGGTACTTCGCCATCACAGCGATGGCCTTGTCGTCCATATCCTTGGGGTGCGGCGAGGTGAAGCGGATACGGATCTTAGGCACAGCGAGGGCGACCTGCTCGAGGAGGTCACCGAAGTCATACGTGCGGTCCCCATCCACAAAGCGGTAGGAATTCACATTCTGCCCGAGCAGCGTGATCTCACGATAGCCCTTGGCCTCGAGGTCCTTCACCTCACGGATGATGCTCTCCAGCTCACGGCTACGCTCGCGACCACGGGTGTAGGGCACGATGCAGTAGGAGCAGAAGTTATTGCACCCACGCATGATGGAGACGAAGCCCTGAGAGGTTGAGCCCGCCGATCTTCAGCGGGAGGACATCCTTGTAGGTCTCGGTGGTGGAGAGCTGTACGTTGATCGCCTTCTCCCCGCGCTCGACAGCGCCGACGAGATTCGGCAGGTCGAGGTAGCTATCGGGGCCGACGACCAGGTCGACGTGGTGCTTCTCGATCAGCTCCCCCTTGGCACGCTCCGCCATACAGCCGAGGACGCCGATGATGATACGGCGGCGCTTCTTGCGGCGGATGGAGTGATAGTAAGCGATGCGGTTGAGGACTTTCTGCTCGGCATTGTCGCGCACAGAGCAGGTATTGAGGAAGATAGCATCGGCCAACTCAGGGTCTTCGGTCAGGTGAAAGCCGTCCATCTGCATGATGGATGCGACGACTTCGCTGTCGGCGACATTCATCTGGCAGCCATAGGTCTCTATATAGACGCGGCGGGCGGTGGCGGTCGAAGGCTGAGCGCTCTGGGCGGGCTCGATCTTGGTCATGAACTATATGAATTGCTTAAGTGACGATGGGAGGTGCGTAGACCTTCTTAAGAAGGGGCTTCTCCGCAGTTGGAGATAATATATTTATCTGTATATTTGCAATGAAAATGTAAGATTTTTCATAGTTAAGGTTTTGGTTAATAGGTTGGAGCTGGCTGGGAAGTCAGCTCCGCTTTTTTATACCCATACCAAGACCTTCTACGATCTTCATCCCATGCTATATATCAAGGGGCATCGCCGATACGCAGGAAGTGATAGCCCTCACTCTGGAGCCAGCGCACGGCTTCGGGCATCGCTACGCGCATATTCTTCTCCGCCTTGAGCGAGTCGTGGAAGACGATGATCGAGCCGTTGCGCGCATAGCGCTTCACGTAGCCGACGATGGTCTCCGGGCTGAGCTCGGCATTGTAGTCGCGCGTCACGACATCCCACATCACGATCTCGAAGCTATGACTAAGCTCCCTATTCTGCGAGAAGCGCAGATGCCCGTGCGGCGGACGGAAGTAGCGTGAGTGGATGAGCTCATGCGCGTCATACACGTCGCGCATGTACTCCTTCGTCGAGTGGAAGATACCCTGGATATGATGATAGGTGTGATTGCCTACCGTGTGACCACGGCGACGTATCTCCTCGAAGAGCTCGGGGTAGCGTCGCACATTGTCCGCCACGCAGAAGAACGTGGCCTTGATCCCTAACTCATCGAGCTGATCCAATACCCAAGGCGTGACCTCGGGTATCGGACCATCATCGAAGGTAAGGTAGATACTCTTGCCCTTGAGCGCGGGGATACGCCAGCGCGCTCCAGGCACGAGCATGCGGTACCACATAGGTACCCGACAGAGGATGCGCTCGATCATCGGCGGAAGAGCGGACTACTGAGCTACGCCCAGACGGCGGAGCAGCGCTGCGATCTCCTGCTCATAGCGGGAGAGCGCCTGCGAGTTGTAGTCCTTAGCGAAGTCGAGAGCGTAAGAGATAGCCGTATAAGCCTCCTGCAGCTCACCGTGGCGCGAGACCTCCTCGAGCTTCTCTGCGGGGAGCTGTACCGCCCAGGTCAGCGTGCTCAGCGCACGGCGGGCGATAGCCTGCAGCACGTGGTCAGCCTCAGCACGCATATCGGCACGATAGAGGGCATCAGCGAAGTAGAGTGCGCTCGTCTCATAGGGGACGTTCTCCTCGAGGATGACGGAGAGACACTTCTTCAGTATGGCCTGTGCCTTCTGCTTATCGCCACGCTCGAGATAACCATTGGCCAGCGGCGTGAAGATCTGATTGCGCAGGGTCGATACGATGCCACGGGCGTTCTCATCGAAGTACGTACCAGGGCGATCAGCACCGCACCAGCGGAACTTCGTCATCACCGTCTCGTACATACGATCCAGATTACCGATGCCGTAGTCGATAGCACGGCCCGTGCTGTCGACACGTGGAGCGAGCGGGAGGAGCTGCGAAGCCATACCCGTCTGCACCATGCTGGCGGTCATTCCGTTGAAGGCATTGCGGGGCGAGGTGATCGCCCAGTAGATAGGACGCTCCCACTTATTGCCCGCGATGAGGTCAAGGACACTGAGGCCACCGATATCGAGGAACTGACGGCCGTGCAGGCTCAGTGAGAAGTCGGGAGTGATATGCCCCGTGAGTGCGGGGAAGCTCTTCGCGATGCGCTGAGCGACAGCAGCCGAGTCGACGGCGACGTAGAGGTCGGGCGAGGTCAGCATAGCAGGCGAACCAGGGCCATGACCCTGCAGTGCCTTATAAGCCTCCTCGACGCTCAGGCGCTCACCGCCATTGGGACTCACGAGAGCGTAGTTGTTGTAGTAATAATAGGACTTGGGCAGGAGACCGATGGGCAGAGGCTTGCCTTCGTAGGCCTGCTTCTTCATCTGGTCGATATACCAGTCACCCGAGAGATAGGAGAGGTTGACGGTGCGGACGTCCGTGCGGATGCCCTCGACTTCCTGTGCGTACCAGAGGGGGAAGGTATCGTTGTCACCGTAGCAGAAGAGGATGGCATTCGGCTCACAGCTCTCGAGGTAGTTGCGGCCCATGTCGCTGGCGACGGTGCGACCCGAGCGGTCGTGGTCGTCCCAGTTCTGCCCTGCCATCTGTATGGGGATGAGCAGGAGCACCAGCGAAGCGACACCTGCAGCAGCCGTAGAGATGGTGACAGGGAGCGTCCTCATCACTGGTCTTCTTCGCAGGCTGCTGGGAGAGATAGCGGCTGGCGGTCGTAGCGATAGCAGCCACACCGAAGCCCACCCAGATAGCGAAGGCGTAGAACGATCCCACATAAGCGTAGTCACGCTCACGAGGGCTGACCAGGATACTGGTTGAGGTAAAGCACGATGGCGATACCCGTCATAAAGAAGAGCATGAAGGTCACCCAGAAGCTCTCCACACCACGACGCCCGCGACCGATCTGGAAGAAGAGGCCGATGAGCCCGAGGATCAGCGGGAGGGCGTAGTAGACATTGTGCCCCTTATTGGCCGTCATGTCTTCGGGGTGGGTATCGCTATCCCCGTAGAAGAAGCTATCGACGAAGGGAATACCCGTAGCAGCGCCACCACGCAGGAGGCCGCCGTCACCCTGAAGGTCATTCTGGCGCCCAGCGAAGTTCCACATGAAGTAGCGCCAGTACATGTAGGTCAGCTGATAGTTGAAGAAGTAGGTGAGGTTGTCCCCGAAGGTAGGCTGCGACATATCATCGGCAGCACGCCCCATCCACGTATTGTACATCTGCGCGTGACCACGGTCATAGACACGGGGGAAGAGCATCATACTCGAGCCCTCATAGACGGGCTCATCCTTGGGAGCACGTGCTACATAGCGGTCGGGGTCAGAAGGCTGAGCCTTATCGACACGGCCGTAGGTAGGCTCACCTTCGTCGAACTCAGGACGGCCATCGGCGCCGTACTTATAGGGCGAAGCGAAGGTAGGGCCGTAGAAGAGCGGCGCCGAGCCATACTGCTCACGCGCCAGATAGTAGCGGAGCGAGAAGGCATCAGCAGGCGCATTCTCATTCATCGGAGGGTCAGCCACCGCACGCACGAGGATCACCCCGTAGGAGGAGAAGCCCATAGCGATAGCCACGAGCGACATCTGTACCGTCTGGACGGCACGTGCGCGAAGACCCTTATATAGTAGAAGAAGGCAATGATACCAGCCGCCAGTGCAAGGGCGACGATACCATTCCCGATGAGGGGGATCCCCATCAAGATCAGCGACAGAGCGATAGAGATACGGAAGCGATGTGAGCCGAGGAGCTTGGGATCCTGCACCGCACGGTCGGCTTCGTAGACGCCCCAGATGAGGACGGCGACGAGTACCGCGAGGTAGATATACAGCCCTTGGTTGTAGCTGAGGCCGCAGGTATTGACGAAGAACATATCCCACTTCCCTGCGAGCTTAGGCACACCCTGCACGACCCCGTACATCATCAGCCCGACGAGGGCAAAGGAGCCAAGGAGCGCCAGAGCACTACCCTTGAGCGTGGGTGTCGTGGCACGGCGGTAGTAGTAGACCAGCGCCATAGCGGGCAGACAGAGCAGGTTCAGCAGGTGCACCCCGATACTGAGGCCCATCAGATAGGCGATCAGCACCAGCCAGCGGTCCGAGCGCTCGTACTCGCTACGCTCCTCCCACTTAAAGATCAGCCAGAAGACCACCGCTGTGAAGAGCGAGCTGAAGGCATACACCTCCGCCTCGACAGCGCTGAACCAGAAGGAATCGGAGAACGTGTACACCAAGCTACCCACCAGACCAGAGCCGAGGATAGCGATAGCCTGCCCCATCGTCATCACCTCACCAGTGGGCTCAAAGCCCTGCTTGCCGAGATGCGCACGAGGCGTCAGCACACGGCGTACCATGTGGGTGATGGTCCAGAAGAGGAAGAGGATCGTGAGGCCACTCAGCACGGCACTCGTGGCATTGGTCATCAGTGCCGCACGCTCAGGGCTACCGCCCAGATGCGAGATCACATTATAGACCAGCATATAGAAGGGCGCGCCAGGAGGGTGCCCGATCTCGAGCTTGTAGTCACAAGCGATGAACTCCGCACAGTCCCACAGGCTCGCTGAGGGGCCGATCGTGAGCAGATAGGTGAGCGTAGCGACTGCGAAGATCGCCCAGCCCATGAGGTTATTTGCTCGGTTAAATTGCTTCCAATTCATGTATATCTCTATTAGATGTGCGACCCGCCACGAAGGGTCAGGACACACTACAATGCGTACAAAGATAGCTATATAGGCTGATACCTGCCGTGCCGTAGCACGGCCCTATACAGCGAGAGCGAGTACTACTGAGATGTAGTACCCGCTCTCTTGGTGACCCCAGTGAGGCTCGAACTCACGACCCAGTGATTAAGAGTCACTTGCTCTACCAACTGAGCTACAGAGTCATTTTTTCCCTTGTTCGGCTCACCACCTTGGTGCGTGGGAGCGTTTTCAGAACGGGTGCAAAGGTAGTGCAAAACATTTGAATTACACAAGACACCACCCGGCAAACTCATCAAAAAAATCCCTCGACATACCTCCTTCCCTCTGCCCCAGAGCCCACACTGAGACCACCCGAGGAAGGCTGAGTGAAGTACCACGCTATACCCTCGGCCATTAAACCACATCTAAAAAAAGCTCTTCACCACTGGGTAGGCGAACGAACCTCCCAGGCAGTATCACGACCTATATGGTCAGCGGGTGAGCTATAGGTCACGATGCCGACCCATATTGGTTCGCTCACCGACAATATGAGACTGTTGCCTATAGTCCTGCCCTCTATTTAGAGTGCTAAGGCATCGCACGCCCAGCTCCCCGATATACCTCTCCGAAGTGATACACAAGCCCTCTGCCTTATCGCGATTCCTCTTATTCAGCGGAGGGAAAAGCACCGTTCTCGTGAAGAAAAAAGCAACTTCACGTAGTGGTTTTCCTCTGTCTATGTACGTAGTCTTAAAGACCAGGCACGTAAATCCAAATATCCACGTACGTAGATATTAGAGCCACGTACGTAGTCCAAACTTATCTGCCACTCGTCCGCAACTTTTCTCCCTACGCGGAGCAATAACCTACGTATAGGTCACTTCTCAAAGCTGTATAGCTTGCTGCGCCATCCTATATAGCTCTACCCACGCACTCATATAGATTCACACGACCCTCCCCCACACATCGTCACAGCCCCTTCCTCGAAGATGGAGAAAAAGTAAGCCCCACGGCAGGTCACTTAAGTGACGAGCCGTGGGGCGGATACTTATATATGGAGTATAGGCTTACTCGCGCCAGTAGCGACGCTGGATGCGCGTCGAGAGGGTCGTGAGGATCTCGTAGGGGATCGTGTCGCAGGCTTCGGCAAGCACCGTGATGGGGCGCTCTTCGCCACCGAAGATGAGGACTTCGTCCCCCACCCGCGCCTCGGGCACGTCGGTGATATCGATCATACAGGCATCCATACAGACATTGCCGATGGTCGGGCATAGGCGGCCGTGCAGGAGCACCGAATAGGCACCACGGCTCAGACGGCGCGAGAAGCCGTCGGCATAACCGATAGGGATGACCGCGATGCGTGAGGGGCGGGAGGTGATGCCACGACAGCCATAGCCGATAGCTTCGCCTGCGGGGAGCTCACGGATCTGCAGGAGGACGGTCGTCAGGCGAGCGATAGGCTCTACCCCGGGGCGCCCCGTAGCACTCACCCCATAGAGGCCGATGCCGAGGCGTGCCATATCCAGAGCGTATTCGGGGAAGCGCTCGATACCTGCCGTATTCAGCAGGTGACGCTTCGGCTGATAGCCGAGGGCAGCCGTCAAGGCTTCGGTAGCGGCGATGAAGGTCTTAGCCTGACGCTCGGTGAAGTCACGCTTGTCAGGGCTCGTCGGCAGCAGCCAGATGCGAGAAGACTGAGCTGACACGCAGCTCGGGATGCTCACGGAGGTAAGCTCCTACCGCAGGGAGGTCGGCAGGCGCAAAGCCCAAGCGGTGCATGCCACTATCGACCTTGAGATGGATAGGGAAGGCGGTGATACCTGCGATGCGTGCACGTTCGCACAGCCCCTCGAGGAGCTCCATACTATAGACCTCGGGCTCGAGGCGGTGCGAGAAGAGGGTATCTGCCACCGACAGCTCGGGGTTCATAATCATAATGTGCGTGCGGATGCCCTTGTCACGCAGCTCACGCCCTTCGTCCGCCACAGCTACGGCGAGGTAGTCGACGCGGTGCTCCTGGAGCGTGCGCGCCAGCTCGAAGGCGCCCGTCCCGTAGCCATCGGCCTTGATCATACAGATGAGCGGATGCTCGGGCGGCAGGAGCGAGCGGTAGTGATTGAGGTTGTGCACGACAGCGCTGAGGTCGATATCCAGCACCGTCTGGTGCTCACGGGAGGAGAGACGGCGGTAGACTTGGTCGAGGGCAAAGCGGCGTGCGCCCTTGATGAGGATGCAGGAGTCGTGCAGACGCGACAGGAGGGGCGAAGCTAAAAGCTCGCTCGTCGTCGCGAAGAAGTGCGTATGCCCAGCGTCAAAGAGCCCCGCCGAAGCCGTGAGATGCTCACCGACAGCGAAGACCTCGTCCACGCCATAGCTCTGGATGAGGCCTGCGACCTCCGTATAGAGGTCGGCATCACTACGTCCGCTCCCCTCGATATCGGAGAGCAGGAGCACGGGGCGAGCGCCCGTAGCCGAAGCCCGACGACGCAGGAAGTCCAGCGCGATAGAGAGTGACTGCAGGTCGCAGCTGTAGGCATCATCGATGAGGGTATTGCCCTGCAGGCCGTCCTTGACCTCCAGACGCATCGAGATACTGGTGAGGGCGCACCACGCCTCGGGCACTGTGAGGAGCTGAGGCGCGAGGGCCGCCACGAGGGTCAGACAGCAGGCGACATCCTCAAGGTAGGCGGCATCGGTGAAGGGGACGGTCAGCGGATATTCTTCGCCAGCCACCACGCAGACGAGTGCTGTCGTGGTGCTCGTCGTCTCAGTCGTGCGGACGTAGACCGTGGCGGCAGGGATCCTATGACTCCAGGTGTAGTGGGACTTCGTGGGGAAGCGCTCACGCATCGCCTCAGCGACCAAGGGCGTATCGAGGCTGTAGAAGAGCGAGGTGGAGCGCTCGAAGAGGCGGAGTTTCTCCTCCAGCTTCTCCTCCAGCGAGCCGAAGCCCTCCTGATGTGCGCTACCGAGCGAGGTGAAGACGCCGAGCTGAGGCGCGATGACTTCCTCCAGCGCAGCCATCTCACCGGGGCGGGAGATCCCCGCTTCGATGAGGGCGACTTCGTCCGTAGCCGTGATACTCAGCACGGAGAGCGGTACGCCGATCTGCGAATTGTAGCTGCGGGGGGAGCGCATCGTATGGAAGCAGGGCGAGAGGAGCTGATAGAGCAGTTCCTTGACGACGGTCTTCCCGTTGCTCCCCGTGATACCGATGGTATGGAGCAGGGGGAAGCGCTCGCGGTGCGTGCGTGCCAGCGCCTGCAGTGCCGTGATAGAGGAGGTGACGACATACCAGTTGCACCCGCTGTACTTCGCCTCCGTCTCGCTCGAGAGTTGCTCGACGACGAAGCTCCTTACCCCACGCTCATAGAGCGACTCGATATAGCGGTGCCCGTCACCCGACTCCGTGCGGATGGCGAAGAAAAGCGTCTCCTCGGGCGTGAGGAGCGAGCGGCTATCGGTGAGTATATGGCTCACAGCTCGGTCGTGCGACAGATGCGGCGTGACCGCAAAGGCCGTAGCGAGGGTGGCGGGAGAGAAGGATGGAGAAACTAATCTATCCATAAGGGTAAGTCGTGAAGCTGAGCGGAGGGGTACTGCGAGCGGAAGGCGGCGACGCGCTCACGGAGAGCGGCCAGGCGCGCCGTATGCTCGGCTCCCTCAGCATGTAAGGGGCGGTGACGAAGCTCTTGATGCAGGCGGTGCGCTAAGGGCAAAGCCTTCTGCACCGCTTCATCGAGTGCCCACGTGGTGAAGCGCTCGGCGACGATACGCTGTGCCAAGGGGGAGGGATGCACCATATCCTCGGCATAGAAGCGGTAGTCGCGGAGCTCGTCGAGTACCAATTCGTAAGAGGGGAAATAAAAGCAAGTCGCGGGGAACTGCTCCGTGAGCGCCTCGGAGAGAAGCAGGAGCGTCGCCTTGCTGAGGGCATTGCCGTGGGCGCCGTCACGCAGATGACGCACGGGGCTCACCGTCTGAACGATCGTCAGCTCGGGGAAGCGCTCACGAAGACGCTCGATGAGTGGGCGCCAAGTCTGAAGGAGCGTCTCTAAGCTCACGCGCTCACGGACGAAGGTCCGCTCGGGGAGCTTGTGGCAGTTGCTCACTACCCTACCCGCTGCTCCGCCATATTCGTCACCCGCAAGACGGTAGACATAGGCCGTGCCGTAGGTGAGGAGCAGGTAGCGTAGCTGAGGGAGCGCCGTCTGCACCGCTTCGTACGAAGCATTCATCAGACGAAGGGCTTCCTCCGCCGCTCGGGCAGAGAAGCGCCCATGATGAAGGAAGGAATGGTAGAGCCCGCCATGCTCGAAGAGGTCCGCTTCGGTGAAGGGCTCACCAAAGAAAAGGCGCTCGATGCCGGCTGCTATCGAGAGGGGATTGTACTGGATGCCTAAAGGGATTGACTTGGAGCTGTAGGCCTCCATCACGGAGGTAAGCGCCGATATGCTCACTGAAGCACGAGCCGAAGCTGAGGGCTTGCTGCCCGTAGCCCAAGCGTGGAGGCGAGGGCGGGAGTGTGACGGGAGTATGGAGCTGAGGCATAGAGAGAGCGAATATCTTGGGGGCGAAGGACTACCGATGAGGGCGCCCCGACTTGCGCCCTGTGCGATGCCCCGCGAGCTGCGGGTAGAAGGCCGAGGGGATATGCTCTATCGTGTAGCTCCCATCAGCCTCTATATCGAGGGCGAGGATATCGTAGCGCACCTCCAGATCGAGGGCACGCTGACGGATGTAGGCATTGGCTGCGGAGATGAGGAAGGCTTGCTTCTCTCGGGTGACGGTCGTGCGAGCTTCGGCGAAAGCTCCCGGCTCCACGCGTCTTGACCTCGGCGATGACGAGCGTCTCACCCCACTGGGCGATGATGTCGATCTCACGGTGCTGGTGGCGCCAATTCCGCTCGAGGATGGAGTAGCCGTGGCGCTCCAGATAGCGACAGGCTAACTCTTCACCAGTCGCACCCGTCTTGAGATGTTGGTCCATAGCAGATCGCTCTGTGCCTTGTCGGGGTCGAAGGTCTCGATATGGCGCACACGCTTGTCGGGGATGATCTCGTCGATAGCGATGAGGATACCCGTCTCCTCGACATGGCCGAAGTCCTCGTTGATCGCCGTGCCGAAGACACGCATCTCGGGCGAGAGTGCCATGTAGGCATTGACCAGCGGAGGGATGTTCAGCCCGATCTCACGTACCGCCTTGTTCAGCGCACGGTAGTTCTCCAGACGGTCATCCGTGGGGAAAAGCTCGCGGATCTCGGCTTCATCGATGACGATGGGCAGCGGATCGGTAGGGCGAACTAAGTGGTCGGGATCGGGAAAGTGCTTGTCGAGAAAGTAGAGGATGAGGTTGCGTGCATGGGGATCATAGTCCTCATACATCGTGACCTTGCCGTAGAAATACTTCATCGCGGGATTGAGTACCGTCAGCGCTCCAAGGCCGTCCCAGAGGTTGTCCAGCGCGAAGAGGCTCTTAGCACCCATACGCGTAGACTGATAGGGCAGGGAGACGAAGGAGCGTCCCAGCTCGATCGTCACGGGGAGGTAGTCCGCGAGGAAGCGGGGGCTGAACTCAAAGAGCTCTGCCGTCGCCAGGCGTGGACGCCCCGTGGCTTCGTCCATCTGTACCTCGTCGCCGAACATGAAGCGGTAGCCACCGAGGATAGCTCCCTCAGCTGGGTCCCACACGATGAGCTGACGATAGCCGTCGTCGGCGAGGTCGAACTCATCGACGTCGCAGTCACGCCCCGTACCGCCGCCGTAGAAGCGGAAGGCCTCTTCACGCAAGCGCCCGATCTCACGCATCGTCTCGGGAGCCGTACTTGCGTGGAAGACGTAGATCTCGTTCCCACCCTTATTCGTCGCGCGAAGGAGCTTGTCGGGGGTGAGTTCTTGGCGGATGAGATCCGCAGAGACAGGGGCGATGATCGGTGTGGTAAACATCAGCGCTTGGTCAGTGTAGCATCATACTCATCACGGAGCTGGTAGCTCAGCGCACGGATACGCTGGGCCTCCTGCTGGGGCGTAAGGCCGCTGTCACGGAGGCTCTGCCAAGAGATCGGCTCCCCGACGATGACCTTGAAGTGACTGCCGCGAGCACGGAAGAGCTCATCGGGAAGGAGGGCCTGCCCTGGGTCAAACTTCATCTTCAGCGCCTCCTTGATGTGCCAGATCCAGTAGAAGTGGCGGCTATTCTGCCCGACGTAGTGCAGCGGCACGATGTCGCGCTCGTTGGCGATGGCCTGCGAGACGAAGGTCTTATGCCAAGGGCGGTCCTGCAGCTTGCCGTCGAAGATACGCGAGCATGAGCCTGCGGGGAAGGTGCCGATAGGCACGTCGGAGCGCATCGCCTCCTGCAGCATCGTGATGGACTCACGGCCCCTGCGAGCCCCTGACGGTTATTCACCGGCAGGAAGACCGACTGGAGCGGGCGGAGGTAATACAAGAAGTCGGTGACCATGTAGCGCACGTCGCCGTAGCGCTTCCCCAGCATATAGGAGAGGGAGATGCCGTCCATACCACCCAACGGATGGTTGCAGACGAAGATGCAGCGCCCCTGACTCGGGCAGGCGCTCGGGGTGTACCCATTCGGTCGTGACAGCGAACTCCCCCATCAGGGCTTCGAGGAAGTCCATACCATCAAGGTGCCCATAGCGGTAGAGGATATCATTGATCTCCCGCTGATGGATGATGCGCTCGAGGAGGCGCAGGACGAATGGGGGGAGGCGCTTACCCGCCTTCTCCTCCAGCACCTTCCCGATATGGATAGCCAGGGGATGGTCCTGCGAGGAGTATTGGGGTTGCTCGGTCAGTGGTTGCATCGCGACAGGATTAGTTGCCAGAGAGCTGGCGGATGCTCTGCTCGATCGTGGCGATACGGCTCTCAGCGTCGGCCTTCTTCTTGCGCTCGAGGCTGATGACTGCCTCGGGAGCCTTGCTCACGAAGCTCTCGTTGCTCAGCTTCTTCTCTACGCCAGCGAGGAACTTCTGCTGGTACTCGAGGTCGGCACGGAGCTTCTTCAGCTCTTCCTCCACATCGATGTAGGCAGCCATAGGCACGGCGAATTCGTCCGTCCCGATGACGAAGGTCACAGCACCCTCGCTACGCACGCCGCTGCGGTCGATAGCAGAGAGGCCTGCCATCTTGATGAGGACTTCATCGAGCTCGGTGGGGTAGCTGGGGCTTGCCTCGAGGGCAAGGGCTTCGCGGGGCGAGAGGTTCTTGCTGGTACGCAGGCTGCGTACGGTGGTGATGATCTCCTGAGCGGCAGCGAAGCGCGCGAGGAAGGCTTCATCGTAGGCCTCGGCAGGGCGCTGCTGAGCGTTCATAATGCTCTCGCCATCGGCGCGCTCGGCGAGGTTCTGCCACAGCTCTTCGGTGATGAAGGGCATGAAGGGGTGGAGGATACGCAGGATCTCGTCGAAGAAGTCCAGCGCCTCACGGCAGGTCGTCTCGTCGATGGGCGAGCCATAGGCAGGCTTGATGAGCTCGAGGTAAGAGGAGGAGAAGTCGTCACGGATGAGCTTGTAGACGAGGGTCAGCGCTTCGCTGATACGATACTTAGCGAAGAGATCGTCGAGCTCGGTAGCCGCCTTGTTGAGCACCTGACGCATCCAGTAGGAGGCCAGACGCGAGGCCTCGGGCTGAGGCGTAGCAGCAGCTTCGCCCGTCCAGCCCTTCACGAGGCGGAAGGCGTTCCAGATCTTATTACAGAAGTTACGACCCTGCTCGCAGAGTGATTCGTCGAAGAGGATATCGTTCCCAGCGGGGGCGCTCATGATGAGGCCCATACGCACGCCGTCAGCGCCATACTTGTCGATGAGCAGCAGGGGGTCGGGCGAGTTACCGAGGGTCTTCGACATCTTACGACCCTGGTTGTCGCGGACGATACCGGTGAGGTAGACATTCTCGAAGGGCTTCTTCCCCTGGAATTCGTAGCCCGCCATGATCATACGCGCTACCCAGAAGAAGAGGATATCTGGCCCCGTGACGAGGTCAGAGGTGGGGTAATAGTATTCGAGCTCCTTGTTGCCTTCGCTCAGTGCGGGAGCAAAGACGGTGATAGGCCAGAGCCAAGAGGAGAACCAGGTGTCGAGGCAGTCGCTCTCACGGCGCAGGTCTGCGGCGGTGAGATCAGCGTTCTTCTCCTGTGCCAGACGAAGCGCCTCTTCATCACTTGCAGCGACGACGAAGCTACCATCAGGCAGGTAGTAGGCTGGGATGCGATGGCCCCACCAGAGCTGGCGGCTGATGCACCAGTCCTTGATGTTCTCCATCCAGTGGCGGTAGGTATTCTTGAACTTCGCAGGGTGCAGACGGATCTCGTCATTCATCACCGCATCGAGGGCGGGCTTAGCGAGGCCATCCATCTTGAGGAACCACTGCATCGAGAGCTTAGGCTCGATGGGCACGAAGGTACGCTCGGAGTGACCGACCTTATTCGTGTAGTCCTCGACCTTCTCCATCAGACCAGCGGCGATGAGGTCAGCCTCGATCTTCTTACGCACGTCGAAGCGGTCCATACCAGCGTAGGCACCGCCATGCTCGTTGAGCGTGCCGTCGTCGTGGAAGATATCGATGGTCTGGAGCTGGTGCTTCTCACCGAGCATATAGTCATTGACGTCGTGCGCAGGCGTGACCTTCAGACAGCCCGTACCGAACTCGATGTCGACGTACTCGTCCTCGATGACGGGGACTGCACGGCCGACGATAGGCACGATGAGCTTCTTGCCACGGAGGAAGTGATAGCGCTCGTCATTGGGGTTGATACATACGGCGGTGTCCCCCATGATGGTCTCGGGACGGGTCGTAGCGACGACGACATACTTGTCTGCCTCGCCCTCGACGAAGTAGCGCAGGTAATAGAGCTTACCCTGCTGCTCCTGATAGATGACCTCCTCGTCGCTGAGGGCGGTCTGTGCCTTGGGGTCCCAGTTCACGACACGCACGCCGCGGTAGATGAGGCCCTTGCGGTAGAGGTCGACGAAGACGTCGATGACGCTCTGGCTACGCTCATCGTCCATGGTGAAGGCGGTACGCTCCCAGTCGCAGGAAGCACCGAGGCGCTTGAGCTGCTCGAGGATGATGCCCCCGTGCTCGCGCGTCCAGTCCCAAGCGTGCTCGAGGAAGGCTTCGCGCGTCAGGTCGTGCTTCTGGATGCCCTGAGCAGCCAGACGGCCGACGACCTTCGCTTCGGTAGCGATAGAGGCGTGGTCGGTACCAGGTACCCAGCAGGCGTTGAAGCCACGCTGACGCGCACGGCGCACGAGGATATCCTGGATACTATTATTGAGCATGTGCCCCATGTGCAGCACACCCGTGACGTTGGGGGGAGGGATGACGACGGTATAGGCAGGGCGATGATCGGGGGTCGAGTGGAAGAGCTTGTGCTGCATCCAGTACTCATACCATCTATTCTCCACAGCCTCGGGGCTGTACTTGGTTGCTAACTCCATAATAGTGGACTTCGTAATGTATCTATATAGTTTATTCTGTTGACTGCTTTGCACCCTAAGACGGACACCCTCTCGTGAAGGGAGCCACCTATGGGAGCTACAAATTTACATCAATCAGACGGATTGCGGGCGCACGAAGCCTCTGCCATGCCCCTTCGGGGCGCAGCACAGTGCGTAGAGAGCGAGACTTCGCTCGGGGGATGTGTAGGGGGAAGAGGGGGATTAGATGCTAAAGTAAAGACAGCCGATGCCAAAAAGGCCCATGAATAAAAAGCTAACTCCTGCGACGCCGAGGAGGATGATACCACGCTCCAGGCCACGACGATCCGCAAGGCGTACGCCCCACGTCAAAGCGATGAGATTCGGAACGAAGAAGGAGAGAATAAACAGCCAACGAGGATGTGAAGCAATGACATAGCATATCGCCTGGATCCCAATAAATAGGAGCAGCGAAACGACAGACAGCCAAAGGACCAGAGCTCGGTGACGGTACCTCCCCACGAGTGGGTGATTCATTGGTAGGGTGCAGTTGATGATATGTTATGATTCACGTATAATTTGGTAGTACAAATATATAAAGATTTCGATATACACAGGCAAGGCCTCCACCCGACTTCTTCCCACGACTTTTTTCCTGATATAAAATATCTTAACGCCCCTCCCTATCTACAGCAAGAGCATACCGTGAGCCGACACCAAGCTGAGGCACGCAGTACCCTCATCCTCCTCATAGTAGCACCTCATCCCTCCACAGCTATTTTGTTTATCCTGCAGGGAGAAAAGCCGCATTTCCGTGAAGAAAAACACAGCTTCCCGTAGTGGTATTTCTCGATCCACGCACGTAGTCTTAACGACCAGGCACGTAAATCCATAGGTCTACGTACGTAGATTTTAGAGCCACGCACGTAGACGGAACTTTATCTGCCACTCATCCGCAACTATTATTCGCGCACTTCGGCAGGCATTCCACTACTGCTCCCCGCTTTTTTCTCCGAGAGATGCGAGGTCTATTCCCCCTTCACTGCAAGGCGAACGAAGGGACAGCTGCACACGCTGATGCCGATACAAGACGAAGAGAATGAGGCTGAGGAACAAATAAGTATCTTTGTGATGCGAAGTGCGAGACGCTCACCGCTGATGGTGCGCCTCCGCCTTCTACCCCCAAGGAAGCTATAGCTACGGCAATGAAACAACTCTACACACTCACCTCTCTCTGTCTCCTCTTTGCATGCCTCATGGGCTCTACCCTCTCCAGCTGTACGGGCCGTAGTGGTAGCGCACAGAGCGCTGACTCGACCCTCGCAGCAGGCACACAGGATCCCAATGGCCCCTTAGACTGGGACTCCATCGTGGTCTCCACGACCTACTTCGACAATCAGGTAGCACGCAAGGGATCGTCCGTAGAGGTAGAGCTCTGGTTCCGCTACCCGACGAATGACTCCGCACTCCTCAAGGCTGTCAGCAGTGCGTTCTTCGGCGAAGCCTATGCCAACTGGAGCCCCAAGGAAGCTACAGAGCGCTATCTGCGCGAGGTGCGTAGCGAATACCTCTTCGGCGCTGACTCCCTCGGCTTCTCTCCTCAAGAGCTGGAGGACATGAAGAGCGAGATGACCCTCTCCAACTACATCACCTATCACGACGACCACATCATCACGATGCAGAAGGACGTGTACACCTACTCTGCTGGGGCTGCCCATGGTCTGCCTGCTACGGGGAACTATACCTTCGACCGCAAGAGCAAGGACGTCATCAGCGAAGGAGACCTCTTCATCGACGGCTATGGCCCCTGAGCTGAATAAGATCCTTCAGCGTGCGCTCATCAAGGAGTTCGGCCGCAAGAGTGCTCAGGAGATGGAGACCAAGGACGGTATCTACGCTGCCGACCTGACGAGCAACGATAACTTCCGCCTCGATGACAAGGGCATGACCTATACGTACAACCCCTACGAGATCGCCCCCTTCGCCATCGGGATCATCGAGGTCTTCATCCCCTACGAGGAGGTACGTCAGCTCCTCCGCCCACAGAGCATCATCTTCAACTATATCCAGCCCTAAGACCGCATGGCCGCTATCGACATCATCACCCGCTACTTCCCCCAGCTCACCCCCGAGCAGATCGAGCACTTCACCCAGCTCGATACCCTCTACCGTGACTGGAATGCGAAGATCAACGTCATCTCCCGCAAGGATATCGATGCGCTCTATGAGCACCATGTACTCCACTCGCTCGGCATCGCCCAGATGATCCGCTTCAAGCCTGGCACGCACATCCTCGACTTCGGTACGGGCGGTGGCTTCCCAGGCATCCCCTTGGCGATCCTCTTCCCCGAGTGCGAGTTCCTGCTGGTCGACAGCATCGGTAAGAAGGTCAAGGTCGCAGCAGCCGTCGCCGAAGCCCTCGCTCTGAAGAACGTGCGCACGCTACACGGGCGTGGCGAGGACGTGAAGGAGCAGTTTGACTTCGTCGTCAGCCGTGCCGTCATGCGCCTCGATGAGCTGGTCGGCTTCACCCGCAAGCTCGTCCACCACGAGCAGCGCAATGGTATGCCCAACGGACTCATCTGCCTCAAGGGCGGTGAGCTACAGGCGGAGATCCGCCCCTACAAGCGCATCGTCGAGGTGCAGGACCTCTACCCCACCTTCTCGGAAGAGTTCTTCAAGACGAAGAAGGTCGTCTACCTCCCTCTCTAAGCAACCTCACCAGACCATATACAGCGCGCCCCTGCTACCGACTGGTAGCAGGGGCGCGCTGTATATGTAGGTAGCTCTGCTTAGCCCTCAGTCTCAGGCACAGAGGGCTCTTCCTCCGTCGTCTCCTCGGGGATCTCGGGGAGAGGCTCCCCCTTGATAGCCACGTAGATCGTGCAGGTACCTGGGAAGATACTATGGTAGAAGGCCTCGCTGAAGCCGGCTTCCTGCAGTATAGCTACCATCTTCTCACGCTGGGGCATCGCAGCGATGGACTTCGGCAGGTACGTGTAGGCATCCTTGTCATCGGAGAAGAAGCGCCCGATGAGCGGGATGATCTGCCCTGCGTAGAGCTTGTAGCCCACACGAAGGAGGGGATTCGTCGGCTCGGAGAGCTCGGCGATGACCAGCACACCCGAGGGGCGGATGATGCGATGCAGCTCACGTGCCGCCGCGGGGATGTCGGGGAAGTTGCGGATACCGAAGGAGATCGTCGCCGCATCGAAGGTATTCTCCTCGAAGCTCGTGGCGGTGCAGTCCTGACGGTCGAAGACGATGCGGTCGCTCAGGCCCAGCTGATGGACCTTCTCCGCACCGATGCGCATCATCTCCTCCGAGATATCGATGCCCGTGACCTTCTTGACGGAGGGCATCGTCTGCACGAGTGAGATAGCGACATCACCCGTACCCGTAGCGACATCCAGCACGTGCTTCGGAGCATAGGGTGCGAGGAAGCTCAGTGCCTTGCGGCGCCAAGAGCGGTCCAGCCCGAGCGAGATGACGAGGTTCAGGCGGTCGTACTGCGGAGCAATGCGGTTGAACATCCGGCGGACCTGGTCCACCTTCGGGTCAGCACTGTCCTTATAGGGGGTAATCATTGTGGTAGAGATATGGGAAGGATGTGATAATGATGGTGATCACTTATGAGAGAAGTAGATCGAGTGGGCATCGGAGATACGCCCTGACGTGGGGCGCACGGCAGCGATATAAAGCCCAGGGACAAGCCCCGTGACGGACACCGTGGCACGGCCACCCGTCTGCGTGAGCTTCTGATGCATATGGAGCTGACCGGTGAGGTCATAGATACGCACTTCGCAGGGCGTGCGGCGTAGCTCTTCGCCCTCGAGGTGCAGAGCCCCGCCGTGGTAGTAACCCGTGAGGCCTTGGGGTAGGTCGCTCTTCTCCTCGGGATTGACCAGCGTCGTCGTCTCGATGAGGAGGTCGATCCAGTACGCCCCACCAGGGAAGCTCGGTGCTGCGACGCCAGCCCATCAGTCCAGTGGTGCGTCCACGCAGCCCACCCACGTAGGCGGTCGGCAGGCCCGTCATAGGCCAGGAGAGGCAGACGCAGCTCACGGCTGTCACTCGTCGTGCAGGAGAGGAGATAGCGCCCTTCGCTGAGGCTGAGCTTCAGGCCATCGGGCGCAGGGGAAGAAGAGCTCGATACTATCGGAGCGGAGCGTACGTGAGCCACGCTGCGCAGTCCCAAAGGCATCATAGCGTGCATACGTGCCGAGGGTCGAGGAGGCGAAGTCCACGACCTTACCGCCGAGAGCATAGTCATCGGTGAAGGGCTGGAGCGCCACACGCAGCTGTGGAAGGTCTGCGGAGGTGAGCTGATCATTGCTCTTGAAGACGACGTACGCCCCGAGGATCGTAGCCCCCGATATCTGGGGAAGGCGCAGCTCATTGCCGACAGCATCGACACCCGTACGGGGCGTGTGCGTCACGTTGGGCTTGACGACTTCTGCCGAGGTCGCTACGGGATCGGGGTAGATAGCGCTCAGGCGCTGCACGACCTTCGGCGCAATGGGGTCATAGCCATCGCAGGTCTTACGCCCAGAGTTCGTAGGGTCGAGCCACGGACGGAGCGAACGGATCGTACCCGCCCCAGGGGTATTGGACACCCACGAGCGCTTGAGCGCCCAGTAGCGGTCGTCATAGGGGCTATCACAAGTCGAGGCTCCCCCCGTCAAGGCGCCGACGATGAGGCCATCCTTGTCGAAGAGTGCCGAGCCCGAAGAGCCCGCAGCCGTCGCACCGACAGCCCAAGCATTCACCTCCCAGTGCACGTCGCTCCACGAGATGAAGCGCACGGAGCCGTGCTTATCCTCATAGGAGAGGTCGTAGTCATTGGTACGCAGCTCGGTATCACGTGTGAGGTTGTAGCGCTTGGTCGATCCCCCAGGATGGTGGATGCCGACGAAGGGACCTTGGGGCGACTCATTGATATTCCACCCAGCGAAGTAGGGCTGATAGGCCGCTGGGATCGGCCCGAGCGTGCCGTTAGCTCTGCGGGGAAGCCCCTTGATACGCAGCAGGCACATATCGGTATTCTCATTGTAGCCGACGAGGCTGGCTCCGCTCAGGCTCTGCTCTTCCGTGGGGCGCACGTTGCCCTCACGCAAGGGGGCTTTGGAAGCCGAAGAAGAAGACCGTCGTCGAGGCATTGCGGTTCACAGCGCCGAGATCGCCGAGGAGCTTAAAGAGATTGTTGAGGCAGTGTGCCGAGGTCAAGACGTAAGGCGTGCCGTCGGAGCGGGTGTTGTTGATAAGCGAACCCGTGCTGGCACTGGTCCCACCGACGATGAGAAGGAGCGTGCTACGGCTCTGCTTCCACGCATCGGGATAGGCGATAGCGTTGGGCGCACAGCTCAGCGAGGCGAGCGAAGCACGGGGGTGGTCATAGAAAGGCTCCCCTGGTTGGGCGAAATTCTCCGCACGGACGGCACTGCGGAAGTCGCGGAAGCCGTAGAAGAGCGCATCAAGTCGGAAGGGGAGCTTCAGCTGGTCAGCACGCGTCCCCTCGGGATATTCGTACTCAAGCACCAGCGTCTCGGCATCGATGGGAGCGATCTGTAGGAGGCTATCCGTCTCGTTGTTCTGCTCGGTGAATGCCCCCTTAGCAGGACGCCCCTTAGCCATCACGAAGAGCGCACCGCCACGGGGCAGGGCGTAGCGTGAGAGGCGTAGGCCGATGTTCTTCGCCTGAGGCGCTTGGACCTCAGCGCGCCACACATAGTTCCCCGCTCCATCTTGGTACATACGTCCCAGCGTCTCGGTAGCCTCAGCCACGGGGCGCTCGACAGCGAAGGTATAGGTGCGGAAGCCCTTATCCCCAGCCGTAGCCGAGCGGAGCTCCCTCAGCGGTGGGTGCTGCCACACGCAGGGCGTTTGTCGCCGAGCGCATCATCTGCCCGGAGCCCAGTGCTCCCACGACGGGCGAGAGAGGCATCTGCTCAGAGCGCGGAGTGCGTGCCGTGCGAAACTGTCCCCACAGTGCCTCGGGAAGGAGGGCAAGGAGCATCAAGAGGGGAAGGCGTAGAGAGCGGAGAAGAGACATAGCTACAGGGAGACGTAGAGTGTGTGATCTGAGGCGGACTACTCGATATGGGTGAAGCCCAGCTGCTCTAAGAGGGGCTTCTCCTCCGGGTAAGCGCCTACGACGGTGTAGGCAGAGGCTTCGCGGGGGAAGCGGTAGGCACGACGCACCTGCTCGAAGTCCTCGGGAGCGGACTTCAGCGTCTGGGTCGTGGCCTTGAGGTCACAAGTATGAAGCTGGGCGCGCAGGATGCGCTCTTCCTCAGGGAAGGCGCTGAGGTCGATGCGTGGAGCATCGGGCGTGTAGAGGACGCCTTCGTCCCACAGCCCTTCGGGCAGAGGCAGGTCGAGGGCACGGCATACAGCTTCGAGCGCCATCTGCGAGCCACGCCACTTGCCGTCGGCCGTCCAGCCAGCGATATGTGGTGTGGCGATGAAGCTGCGCTCGAGGAGGGTTCTTATTGATGACGGGCTCACCCTCCCAGCAGTCGATGATGAGGTCGGAGATCTGGCGAAGCTCCAGCCCCTTCAGTAGGGCGGCACTCGGGGAGACGGGGCCACGACAGGCATTGATGAGGAGCGGACGACGCGCACAGCCCTGGAGGAAGGCCTCATCGACCATCCCCTCGGTGGCGTACTGCCCCGAGCGCGTCAGCGGTACGTGAAGTGTGATGATATCGCTCTCGCGCTGGATCGTCTCGAGCGAGACGAAGCCCTCTGCACCCTCACGCTCAGCACGAGGTGGGTCACAGAGCAGCGGACGGAGGCCGAGAGCGCCGACGCGCTTGGCCAGGCGCCCCCCGACATTCCCTACCCCGACGATACCGATAGTCTTCCCCTCCAGCGAGACGCCTCGCTCCAGCGACCAGCGCACGAGCGAGGAGAGGACATACTGCACGACGCCCCCGGCATTGCACCCAGGCGCACTCTCCCAGCGGATACCCGCGGCAGCGCAGTAGTCGGCATCGATATGATCAAAGCCCGCGGTAGCCGTGGCGACGATCTCGACACCGCTTCCCTCGAGGAGTTCGCGGTCGGCGTGCACCACACTGCGAATGAGCAGGGCACGGGCGCCACGGATCGTCTCGGGCGTGAAGTCACGGTTGGGCAGGCGGCGCACGTCAGCGACTTGCTCCACCAGCCCCTCCAGATATGGTAGGGAGGAGTCCAGCACAAATAGTGGCTTATCCATCACGATCTTCTTATCAAAAAGCTATCCCGACCGCCGCCCATACGAGGCAGTGGGGTCAGGATAGCAAGGTGTGTTCTTAGCTTGGGACTCGCGTCGAGCCTCAAGCTGAGGCCACAGATTTAGTTTGCATTCACCTCGACGGCGCCGTCTTCGGGCAGCTCGATCTTGCCGTACTCCTGCTCGAAGCCAGCCAGGTGCTGCTCCAGAAGGCGGACCAGACGCTTAGCGTTGTCGGGAGTGAGGATCTGACGGCTGTGGACGCGAGCCGACTGCTGACCAGGGAGCAGACGGACGAAGTCCAGGATGAATTCGCTCTGCGAGTGCAGGACTACTGCGAGGTTAGCGTACTGACCCTGACCGACTTCTTCGGGGAGCTCGATGTTGAACTGAGGAGTTTCCTGTTCTGCCATTGTTTCTACTTGTCTATAATATAATGTACGAAGGGGAGTAGATCCGCTTCGTAGGCGGGCTACACCATGGTCAAAGATAGTGAAAACGCCCCGAATGCGTGCATAGCCACCGAGGGAGGGTGGATGGGAGGAAAGCCAGGGGTAAATGGGACCTCGCCGAGGGGGTGAGTTCGAGGGGCGGAGAGGCTACGCCAGTGCAGTTGCTCGAGAAAGCGGACGAGAGGCGTGGGGAGGGCGTAATCGCCCAATTCGCTCCGGTTCACCCATTGGTACTTGGTGCTCCCCACGGCGTCGGACTCGAGTTCGGCGGTGTAGATGGTAATGTGAAGTATTTGGTGGGAGAGCCGGTGCTCAAGGCTGAAAGTTGTAGGCGCAAGGCGCCCCCCGAGTAGGAGAGCTCGTCCTCTACCCAATGGGCTACCGCTTCGGGTGTTTGGGGGCTGTCACTCTCAAACAAAGGGAATTGATACAGTCCTCGCCAGATGTCGTTTCGTCCTCGCTTTTCTTGTAAGACTTGCTGATGGTAGGTGCTATAGATGTAGCTGAAGTAGCGATCTCTAAGGGTTAGCTTTCCCCCCCCCCTTTATGGGGAGGAGACGAGCGAGAGGGAGCTCCGCTACACGGCACCACGATGAGGCAGGGCAGGCGGAGCATTGGGGCGATTGAGGGGTGCGGACCAAGGCGCCTAGCTCTATAAGGGCTTGCCCCAATTGGCTTGGGGGAAGTTGGGTGGCGAGTAGTTCCTCCACCGCTTGGGTGCAGAGTCGCTTCCCGCCCAGGGTGTCTCTATGGGGAGTTCGCTTGCCAGTAGCCGGCTGATCACGCGCAGTACATTGCCATCCACGGCCGGGTAAGGGAGATCAAAGGCAAACGAGGCAATGGCTCCGGCGGTGTAGTCGCCCCCCCCCCGGGTAGAGCACGTATCGAGGCAAAATCTTTGGGGAATATCCCCTGATGCTTCGTGGCTATAACTTGTGTGATGCACGATGGAGGTTGTGTGCTCGGCTGTAGTAGCCAAGTCCCTGCCATAGGCTGAGTACCTGATCTTCGGAGGCTTGTGCCAGGTCGGTAACGGAGGGGAAGGCTTCCACAAAGCGAAGAAAGTAGTCAAGCCCTTGGTTTACGCGCGTTTGTGCAGTATGACCTCCGAGAGCCAAATGTGGTAGGGGTTGCGAGTGGTGCGCCATGGGAGCTCTCGGGCATTCTCTTCGAACCAATCGACGAGGGCTCGGGATAGCGGTTGGGGGTGGGTAAGGAGGGTTTCGCTCCTTTCGCCGCAAAGGTACAATCCGTGGGGCGAGGGGGAGCGGTCTCTTACTTCTTTTTGTGAAACCTTAAAATTTCGCTGCCCCGAAGAACGCCTTTCCCTAATGTATGATGTAAGGCATGATAAACATGATAATGGGAATGATGAATACAAACAACAGTGTGCTCGTTGTAACAACATTGGTGGCGTATTGAGTGTCGCCATGTGAAGAGGCTGCCAAGACCGGAAGGATGGCCAAGGCCGGAGTTGCCGACTGGACAATCAATGTCTCTTTCAAACCTACGCTGAGCCCATGCCCTAAATGCCCTCCTAACAGCAGGAGACCGATGATGGCCAGAGGAGAGAGAATAAATCTCCCAAGAAGAGCTACTATGGTGTCACGGTCGAAGCGGATCGATGACAACTTTGAATTGAATAGCATGATCCCTATATAAAGCAAGGCCAAGGGGGTGACAATGTTGCCCACGTAGGTGAAGGTCTGGTCTATAAAGGATGGAATAGGGATGCCGACTATTAGGAAGAGGATTGCTACGAAGAACCCAATCAATGGAGCAGGAAGAATCTGCTTTATGTTGAGGTGCTGCGTTTTGCTATTTGAGGTCTTTGTAGGGTCATCGGCCTTTATGAAGAAAATGCCTACAACCCAAGTCGACACCGTATTGGTAACATAGTAAACAAGAAAATAGGGCATGCTATTCTCTCCAAAGAGGGCAATGTTGAGAGGCAAGCCGATGAATATTGTATTTGCATTGGCAATGGTATTGATAAATGTACCCCGACGTCCGGGGCGCACTTTCAATACCTTTGCCAATACAATAGCCACGATGTATGCTATTGCCACCCCTCCCATTGGGTATATCAGACTGCTACCTAGAGATAGCAATTCGCTTCGTGAAAGATATTTCAATACGGAGGAGAATATGGAAGCGGGTAGGGCTATATCTGTGATAAGACGGGAGATGTTTTTAGGGAACTCTTCTCCAAACCATCTCCTTTGCTGCAGCACGTACCCCAAGGCGATAATCAGAATGATTACCAGTACACTTTGTATACTTTGGAATAACATACTCATAGCCTTTTTGAATTTGTATCCTATTCGTACTTTGGATACCACTTCGCAGCCTTAATAGCTTTGCGAGCATCTTCTATCTTTTCACGGGTAAGCCCTTGCTTTATGGCGGACTCTGCCACCACTATGGCGATGTGCTCAGAGAATTCTGTCAGCTTTTCGACGGGGGGGAGTACGGCCGCACCCGGCTTAGAAGTGTCAACAATTCCGCCAAGTGCGTGGGCTGCCTCAGAGAGCAGGGTTTGGGTTACCAATTTCGCAGTGGAAGCGATGATACCGAGCCCAAGCCCCGGATACATCAAAGCATTGTTGGCCTGCCCGATGTTGTAGGTAATGCCGTTGTAGACAACCGGAGCGCTTGGGACGCCTGTTGCAATGAGCGCACGACCATCTGTCCAGTGGATAAGATCCTTTGCAGTGGCTTCTGCTAGCTCTGTTGGGTTAGATAGTGGGAATATGATCGGTCGTTTCACTACCGAAGCCATTTCCTTGACAACTTCCTCACTGAACATCCCCGGCGTGGTAGAGGTGCCGATCAGCACGCTTGGGTGCACGGCCTTCACGGCATGATAGAGGTCTGTGAGTGATGAGGCATTGTCAAACTCGGCACGTTGGCGCACGAAATGCTTCTGCCCTTCTGTTAGATCTTCGGTGTCTTCAAACAGAAGTCCTTGCTTGTCGACCAGGTAGATACGTGCTCGGGCTTCGGAGTCTGATAGTCCCTGCTGCTTGAATTCCTCTGAAATCTGGGTCGCAATACCAACTCCTGCCGTACCAGCACCAAAGACCATCACTCGCTGGTCGGTGAACTTTTCTTTAGAAATTTCTAATGCGCCAAGGATACCTGCCAATGCTACAATGCCCGTTCCTTGGACGTCATCGTTGAATGTGGTAATGCGGTTCTGGTATTTCTCTAGAATGGTGGCGGCATTAGACCTGCCGAAGTCTTCCCAATGCAAATATAGGCGTGGGAATAGGCGCTCGGCTGTAGATACGAACTTGTCTACGAAGTCATAATACGCCTCTCCACGTACACGAGGATGTCTATTGCCCAGATAGAGAGGATCTTCAATTAGTTGTTTGTTATTGGTTCCGACATCCAGCACCAAGGGTAGCACTTGATTCGGATTGATACCAGCAGCAGCCGTATAGACCATGAGTTTGCCAATGGAGATGGCGACTCCGCCAATTCCCCAGTCTCCTATACCTAAAATCTCTTCGGCATCGGTGACGACAATCAGACGAATATCGCGATCACCGGCTGCGTTCTTCAAAGCCTCTTCTATCTCATCCGGGTGGTCAATGGAGAGAAAAGCGGCGTCTTGAGGTTTCATAAACAACTCGTCGTATTGCCGAATTGCATCCGCAACCGTGGGATCATAGACGATAGGCATGAACTCCTCTACGTGTTGTGACATCAAAGCATAGAACAAGGTTCGGTTCGTATTGAAGAGCGTCATCAAATAAACTCGCTTTTCCAAATCGCTAACTTTCTTCTGAAACTCTTGGTAGGTCTGTGCTACCTGCTGTTCCAAGGTCTGGACGACAGTTGGTAGAACTCCCACGAGCTTGAGCGCCTTTCTTTCCTCCAGCGTAAACGCAGTCCCCTTATTGATAAAGGGGTTGTTTATAATTTCCTGTGCTGTCTTCATACTTGTTGTTATTTATTGGTTCGATAATCTTGAAGCCGATTTCGTTGCTTCATACCCGGAAGGTAGTAATTTTTCTGGAATTGCCAATTGCTCCACACCTCGCGCGTCAGCCAAGAGAAGTCCACCCTCCCACCCTCCGATCCAGAGCGGGCTCTCGAGGAGGGCAAAATGAAGCAGTACTGGTCGTCAGAGTGAGCAGTACTGGTCACGCGCGCGACCAGTACTGGTTACTATCATCGACCAGTACTGGTTCGATCAGTGACCAGTACTGGTTCGCAAACCACCCTGCGGAGCTTCCTCCCTTCCCTCTATAATAGAAGGTGCTGCGAGGCGCATCCGCAGAAGGGCCGAACCCACTAAAAACAGAAAGCGTGTGACCTGAGAGCCGAAGCTTTCAAAGTCACACGCCTAAAGTAGGCCCTCGGTGATCACACCTTACCACACTACGAACACCAAACGCAATCTTCCCGTAACCCAGAAGGTATGATTCCTAAGAGACCTGATGGCCGTCTCACGACGCCCATGACAATATTTCTATATGCTGGGAGAGTCCCCCTAAGGGTGTCCTCCCGTTTTTAGCGGGACAAAATTAAAAATTTTATTTGATTACCAACTATATCGTTCCATAGATACGCTGAATGGCAGTGCTCAGCTCGTCATAGAGGGCAGCGAGTTCTGTCTCACCGCTCCTTATAAGAAACGCTTGATGTCGGCGAATCGTCTCCCTGTCACCGCGCTGTGCGGGCCCCGTCTGCGCCTCTACGGCAGGCAGATGATGCAGCTTCTCATTCATCTCATCCAGCAGAGGAAGGATGGCTTTTGGCGGGAGCCCCTGCGATGTGAGCAGGCTCTCAGCCCTACCGATGAGGTAGTTGGAGAAGTTGCACGCGATGACGGCGGCGATATGTAGCACCTGACGCTGCTCGCTCGTAGCCCAGGCGACGACGTCGCTCAGCTCACGGCCAAGCGCCTCCACAACCGTCTTCGCTTCGGGGGTCGTCCCCTCGAGATAGAGGGGCACCTTACGGAAATCCAGCTCGCGCCCTTCGGAGAAGGTCTGCAGCGGATAGAGTACCGCAGCGTCCCGATGACAGCGTGCGAGTGCCTCCAGCGGCGTAGCTCCCGAGACGTGCACCCATAGGGCATCACGACCAATGCCGTGTGCGGAGAGGCTCTCAGCGACCTCGGCGATAGCCGTGTCGGGGACGGCGAAGAGGTAGCAGTCTGCCGTGCGATCGAGTTCGTCCACACTGCTCGCCACCTGCACATCGCCCCCGAGGGCTCTCGGCAAGCCGTCGAGCCGAATGCCCTCCAGGGCTATAGATCTGTACGATCCTGCGCTCAGGGGCATAGGCCTTCAGCGCACGCGATAGGTGCGTCGCCACACGCCCTGCCCCCAGGAGGACAATACGCTCTGCCGTCATTAGGCTTCTTCCACCGGCTCTTCGGCCATCTGATAGCGGCCGATATGGATCTTCTCCCACTTCAGCGTCTCCGTGGGGCGGGGCGCAGCTTCGCCCGCCTTATGCCCGATGGCGAGGATACAAAGCACCTCAAGCTGATAGGGGATATCGAGGACATTGCGTACGTATTCGGCAGACTCCTGCCCAGCGCCCGTATAGCATCCGTAGGCATCTGCCCAGCACGAACCGAGGCCAAGCGCCTCTGCCTGCAGCTGGATATAGCCCGCTGCCAGCGAAGCATCAGCGATCCAGCGCTCGCACTCCATCGGCGAGCCCAGCACGACGATACCTAAGGGCACCTGCTGGAGGAAGAGCGCCCCGCTCTCGCGCATACGGCTGAGGCGGTCAAGCGTCTCACGATCTTCGACGAGGATGAACTGCGTCGTGTGCTTATTCTTGGACGAAGGAGCACGCAGCCCTGCCTCAAGGAGGACCTGCACTTCGTCGCCCGTCAGCGGGGTGTCGACGAACTTGCGAATGGAGCGGCGCGTATATATAGCGGGGAGGAGGGCGGGCTCATTGCTCTCGGCGAGGAGTTCCTCTCCGAGGCTCTTGATTTCGCTCAAGAGGTGCTCGCCTTCACGGAGCAAGGATTGGTCTTTGGTCATATCTATAATGTATTTACGACATAAAGGTACGAAGACTTAGCTCAGCGAGCCGCTGGTCACCGTGCCGAAGCTTCGTCGAGGAGCTCATCGAAGTGCGAACTCCTAAGATACCCTCGCTTCACCTTATTATAAGCGATCTCATCTAAGAAGCCTTGTCGAACAAGCCCCTTCAAGTCCGACTTAGCTGTGGGCTGTGAGACTCCAAAGCGCTGCTCGACCTCACGCCCTGTGAGTACCAGAGACTCACTCTCTTGGTAGAGCCTAAGGATCTGCATCTGACGCTCATTGAGTCCCCCGATGCGAAGGATCGGCGTAAGGCACTCCTGCTCCTTGAGCTTCTGCTCGGCATAGCTCTTAAAGCTTTCGATGGAGAGACGTAGTACCCTGAGATGATATTGTACAAAGTACCCCAGATCCAGGTCATCCGTCTCCACCTTGAGGTAAGCCTCTTCATACTGACTCTTCCCCTTATAGATGACCTGCGAGATGGACAGGTACTCCAAGAGCGAATAGCCAGAGCGGAGCATATACCAGTAGAAGAGCGCACGCGCCGTGCGACCATTCCCATCGACAAAGGGATGCATATAGCCGATGAGGAAGTGAATAATAATCCCTCTCAGGATGGGGTGAATGAACATCGGCTGATCCCGATCATTGCAGAGCGAGAGGAAGAGCTGCATGAAGTCTGCGAGTTCGGTAGCAGGAGGAGGTGTGTGCACTACCTCGTGTGTCAGCTGATGCTCCACATATACCTCATCCTCTACTGTACGGAATCTCCCTTCATCAGCAGAGTGTTCCAGCGTACCCCGCACCATCGAGCGGTGGATCTGCAGGAGGAGCTCCTCCGTCATCTCAGCATCACGCTGCTCCTGCAGGAGTGCCATCGTACGGTAGTTATTGAGGATCATCCGCTGAGAGCGGTCGCGCGGTGTGATGTTCTTACGTAGCATCTCCTTAGCCACCCTACGTGTCGTAGCTGCCCCCTCGATCTGACTGGAGCGGATAGCCTCCTCCATCAGAGCGCTCATCAGATAGCGACGTTTGTGCGCTGGAGGAATTAGCTCCGCCACGAAGCGTTCTGCCTGAAGCAATTGATCCAACTCATACAGCTGCCCCTGCATCTGAGGTGTCACAAAGAGTCGCAGTCCATAGCGAGGATAAATGCTGATGCCCGCTGCTCTACGATGCTTCTTCAGATATCCCCACAAAAGGCGTGGCGTCAATGGCAACTCTATCCCTTTATACTTATACTTGACCTCTGTCCAATAAGCATAACGGTTATTACACTCACTTAGAAGCCCCTCCAGCTGAATATCCGAAAGGTGGCTGAGTATATATTCTTTCTCCTCAGCAGTAAGGGTAGGAGGAGTCTCTATCGGTGCACTCATATCTAATCATTATCCAATACACAAATGTAGCAATTCTCTTTAATCATATAAAATTAAATAGAATTACTTCTCTTGGCACTATCCCCACCCACGCTGAAAAAAACACGGCACAAAACAAAGCGAGGCGGCGACCAGCTATCCGCCGGCCACCGCCTCGTGTATAATATAATAATGATATAGGGTACCCCACATCTTCAAAGAAGTCTTCTCAATCGCATAAATAGCAGAGAGGTGGAAGACAAAATTCAGGAAATTGTATCCGTTCCTTTGACGTAAAGGAGTCCTAAATGCAATATTTCTTCTTATCATAAAGACAAAGTAGCTTACGAACATCCGTAGAAACCTTTTTACTCCCATCTGCTGGAACTTCCCCTCCTATAATGTCACTTAGCTTTTGCCGTAAATAATCCCCTAGATCTTCCAGCTCAATTTTATCATTGTAGGCACTATAGAATATAGCTTTACACTTGGAGGTCTCAGGGATAGAGAGATCCTCATTAATATCACTGAATAGACCTATTCTCTCTAGACCTCAACCTGGGATCTATAATCCTATCATATTCATCACGCAAGCGTTCGTCTTGCCGCTGACATAACGCATCAGCATCTTCCATCCCAGGAAAAACTGTAGATAAACCTCTCGCAGGAAAATACATGCTTTGTCTAATCCCCTCTGTAAGAATTATCATTCCTTCCTGGAACTGCTCTGTTATCTCAAAATAATGTAGGATAGCATCTTTTGCATAATAGAATCTATCTAGGGAGACAGATATACGATCATTTGGACCAATTGCCAAGACCAAATCTCGATTATCCGTGTCCTCTAAATCCCCCACAATCTTCACAGCAATCTCTCCTCCTGTTTTAATTTTATGAAAAACGTTAGCAACCCTCTTCAAATGAATTGCTTCTACGGGCAGTTGTAATGCTGCTAAAGCCCCTATATAGCGATGCAAAATCATCTGTTTTCAAAACATTAAGTGGGATATCAATCAGACGATCTTCCAGCTGCATACGCCAAGGCTGCCGTACGATATCTAGATTCTCACTTCCTTCTTGATACTGGACACAGAGAAAATTATCTGCAACTCTTCTGCCAAGATTCGATCCAGGGGCGATGTACGAGAAGATTATCGAAAGCACCCTCCGTATATTTTTCATCTTCAATACTATAGCCCATAAAAAAATAATTGGGTTATGTATAAATAGAGAGAGCAGCTGAGCCTGAATTAACTCATATCGATGCCTAAATAGACTATAGTCTTCTTCTGTCAGAATAATACTAGAGGGATTAGTTAAGCAGCCATGGATCTTATACACAGACTGATAAGGATTGCTTAATAGAATATCATTACCAACTAGGGAGAAAAAGTTCAGCTCTTCTTCTATGAAGGTGTCATAGTTGGTTGTAACAATAGAGGCCACTTTCTTACGCCTCCTGTAGTAATTTGATCTCCTCCCTCTTGGAAGAGTAAATAGTAAGGGAGGATAAAAGCTCCTTAACCCAGAGCTTAAGACGAGAAGCTTGATCTCCCGACTGCACAGAGCTATAGAACGCCCTCGTTTATCGAGATTTCAAAAAGCACTAAACGTTGATCCAGGCCTCATCTGGCTTTCAAGCTTCTCATCTATCTTTCTCGACAACCGTGAGGCTAGCTGGGGAAAGTTACAACGCCCTTCTGGGTCTGTGGCGTGATGCTTCAGATCTAGATATAAACGATTGTTTCCTGAGAGATCAGAGGCAATCTTCTCCAGTAAAGCCCCCCACGAGTAAGCACCCCTCATAGTAGCGCTTTGAGATACCAGCCCCAACAAAGAGCACCGGATGAGTCTGAAACTGTGAAATGAATTCTGATACTTCCATAGCAATCGCATTTAATTGATGCTGGCAAATATAAGGATTTTCATGGCACCAAGTAAGGATAAAAACGAAGCGAGGCGGTGACCAGCTGGGATAGCCAGTCACCGCCTCGCGATGGGTGAGAAGATCGATATGACAGCAGAAGCGAGTACGCACATTCAGAAAAACCACCTAACTCATCTCTTACGTACATACTACACTAACTATACTAAAGCCCATTTTCAGAACTCCAGAAAGGAGGTGTTCCAGCCGCACCTTCCGGTACGGCTACCTTGTTACGACTTAGCCCCAGTCACCTGTATTACCCTAGGCCGACCCTTGCGGTTACGGACTTTAGGTACTCCAGACTCCCATGGCTTGACGGGCGGTGTGTACAAGGCCCGGGAACGTATTCACCGCGCCATGGCTGATGCGCGATTACTAGCGAATCCAGCTTCACGGAGTCGAGTTGCAGACTCCGATCCGAACTGTGATAAGGTTTAGAGATTCGCATCCTGTCGCCAGGTAGCTGCCCTTTGTCCTTACCATTGTAACACGTGTGTCGCCCCGGATGTAAGGGCCGTGCTGATTTGACGTCATCCCCACCTTCCTCACGCCTTACGACGGCAGTCTCTACGGAGTTCCCAGCATCACCTGATGGCAACCGTAGACAGGGGTTGCGCTCGTTATGGCACTTAAGCCGACACCTCACGGCACGAGCTGACGACAACCATGCAGCACCTACATAGATGTCCCGAAGGAAAACTCCCTTTCAGGAGCGGTCATCTACATTTCAATCCCGGGTAAGGTTCCTCGCGTATCATCGAATTAAACCACATGTTCCTCCGCTTGTGCGGGCCCCCGTCAATTCCTTTGAGTTTCACCGTTGCCGGCGTACTCCCCAGGTGGATAACTTAACGCTTTCGCTTAGGAGCATACTGTATATCGCATACGCCCAGTTATCATCGTTTACTGCGTGGACTACCAGGGTATCTAATCCTGTTTGATACCCACGCTTTCGTGCTTCAGCGTCAGTTGTACCTTAGTAAGCTGCCTTCGCAATCGGAGTTCTGCGTGATATCTATGCATTCCACCGCTACACCACGCATTCCGCCTACCTCATCTACACTCAAGCCCGCCAGTATCAATGGCAATTTAGGAGTTAAGCTCCTAGATTTCACCGCTGACTTAACAGGCCGCCTACGCACCCTTTAAACCCAATAAATCCGGATAACGCTCGCATCCTCCGTATTACCGCGGCTGCTGGCACGGAGTTAGCCGATGCTTATTCATACGGTACATGCAGGGAGCCACACGTGGCTCTTGTTATTCCCTGTATAAAAAGAAGTTTACAATCCATAAGACAGTCATCCTTCACGCGACTTGGCTGGTTCAGGCTCTCGCCCATTGACCAATATTCCTCACTGCTGCCTCCCGTAGGAGTCTGGTCCGTGTCTCAGTACCAGTGTGGGGGTTCAACCTCTCAGTTCCCCTACCCATCGTCGCCTTGGTGAGCCGTTACCTCACCAACTAGCTAATGGGACGCATGCCTATCTCACAGCGAATTTCATTTCCTCTACTTTGGATGCCCAAAGTGGAGTGTACGCGGTATTAGTCCGTCTTTCGACGGGTTATCCCCCTCTGTGAGGCAAGTTGCATACGCGTTACGCACCCGTGCGCCGGTCGCCATCAGTCTTAGCAAGCTAAGACCATGCTGCCCCTCGACTTGCATGTGTTAAGCCTATCGCTAGCGTTCATCCTGAGCCAGGATCAAACTCTTCATTGTCAATATTCTTATTGTACTTTGTTCTGTTTGTCTTGCTCTAAAAATGATTCTTGCTTCAGATTTATTAGTGTATCTCTACCTAAGTAAAGGTCGTAATTGACGGTTAGGTCTTTCGTTCCCTAAACGTTTGTTACTACACTTCTGTTTGTCAATATCAATTATCTCAAAGATCTCTCAAAGTCAAACTACCCGCGTCGCCGCTAGGCCGTTCGTTTCTTTTGCGAGTGCAAAGGTAGAGAAAAATCACCCAAACTTCCAAATATACACGCAAATTCATACGACGACAAGGCGCTTTCCCCACCAATTCGCGCGCGTACATTATATGTACTCACACCAAGATGTAGGTGAGATATTTCTTCCTCCCAACACCCCTCACTCCACACCTAAGCGGAGGACGAAGCATACACCGCGAGGCCTTCATCTGCCGATCTCTATGAATGAGACTGTTGCCGCGAGTCCTGTCCTCTATTTAGGGTGCTAAGGCATCGCACGCCCAGCTCCCCGATATGCCTCTCCGAAGAGACACACAAGCCCTTCGCCTTATCGCGCGTATTCCTCTTTTATCCAGCGGAGGAAAAAGCATCGTTCGCGTGAAGGGAAAAGCGCCTTCACGTAGTGCTTTTCCTCTGTCTATGTACGTAGTCTTAAAGACCAGGCACGTAAATCCAAATATCCACGTACGTAGATATTAGAGCCACGTACGTAGCCCAAACTTATTTACCACTCGTCCGCAACTTTTATCCCTACGTGGAGCAACAATCTAATAGAGGTCACTTCACAAAGCTATATAGGAAGCAGTCCAAAGCTATATAGCTTTCTTCGCCATCCTCTATAGGTCGTCATCGCGACCTATATAGCTTCGTTGTCGGACCAATATAGGTCAACCCGACGACCAATATAGGTTCACACCACCCTCACATATAGATGTACCCACCTTTCGGAGATCTCCGCACACCCTCTTCCCACGAAAAAGCTCCCCATAGAGAAGCGAAATACCTATCGGTAGGTATTGCACTGTCAGTCAAAAAAAGTCGTAACATTGCAGTACCATTTGACAACGCAAGTTGCCCGCTGTTCCCTAACCGAAAAAAACAAAGAGTCATGAGACAGAAGACCCAACCACAGCAGCTACACACGGACTACCCATCCGAATGTACCACCATCATCGTCGGACGCCAGCACACCTCCGACGGCTCTATGATCGTCGCACGTAGCGAGGACTGGAACGCCGTCCTGGCGAAGAACCTTGAGATCTACGAAGACACCGACCATGGTCCCTGAGCGCTTCGTCGCTCTCGACAGCCCCTTCCGCTGCGACCTCCCCAAGCGCGCTCTTGGCTACTCCGCCCTTGCCCCCTACCACCTCCACGGGCACTGGGGAAGCGCTGGCTTCAACAGCGTCGGCGTCGGTATGAGTGCTACCGAAAGTATCTTCAGTAGCGACCGCGCCCTCGAAGCCGACCCCCTCGTACCCGACGGCGTCGCTGAGAACTCCGTCTTCAACATCGTCCTGCCCTACATCCACTCCGCTCGCGAAGGTGTCGAACGCCTCGGCTCGCTCATCGAGATGCACGGGGTGGCCGAAGGCTTCGGTGTCGGCTTCGTCGACAGCCACGAGATCTGGTACCTTGAGACCGCCTCGGGGACACCGCTGGCTCGCTACCCGCATCCCCGAAGATCAGTACTTCGTCACGGGGAACCAGAGCCGCTTCCGCAAGTACAACCCCAAGGATCACGCAAACTATCTGGCTTCGGACGACCTCATTGAGTTCGCCATCCAACACGGCTTGTACAACCCCTGCGCGTGGCGAGTTCGACTTCCACGAGGCTTACATCCGTGATGTCAAGCTCGACACGACCCTATAACTATCCCCGCGTATGGGGCCTGCAGGCCCAGCTGAGCCCCTTCGATCAAGAACGACGTGACGAAGAACACCTTCCCCGTCTTCGCTCAAGCTGCCGAGCCCATCTCCATCAGCCGCCTCAGACAGCTCTTCCGCTTCCACTACGACGGTACGGACCACGACCCCTACCTCCATCAGAACCCCAAGGAGGTCTATCGCCCCTGTCTCCATCTTCCGCACCACGCAGACGCACCTCCTGCAGGTACGTCCCCGAGCTTCCTCAGGCTATCGGATGCGTCAACTATGTGGCGCTTGGGATGGCTGACCTCAGCGTCTTCCTCCCCTCTACGAAGGCATCCGCTCCTACCCCAAGGCTTACACGAAGGGGACGAACGAGTCTTCGCACGAGTCCGCCTACTGGAAGTTCCGCAAGGTCCAGGCGCTCGGCATGGTCGACTACAACCGCTATGCCCCCCATCATCAAGAAGGTCTACGCCGACTTCGAAGCCGAGACCGACCAGCGTCAGCGCGAGATGGAAGAGCAGTATCTGGCTATCTACCAGACGCAGCCCTTGCACGCACGCGACCTCCTGCAAGCCTTCTCCGACCACGTCCTTCGCTCAGCCCTCGAGGTCACTGACCAGCTCATCGAGACGCTCTTCACGCACCTGACGATCGACATCCAGGCCGAATACGAGTTCCACGGCGCTTAGTAGCTGAGGCACGATAAGCAATGAGCCGCCCTCTGCCAGCAGTGCAGAGGGCGGCTCATGCCGTTTGTGGGGAAAGGAGTTGCGCTACCAGAGCTCCTCCCAGCGGCGGAAGTGGCCGAGGAGGTAGTGCGGTGTCTTGGGGAGGTGCGTGAAAGGCACGCCCTGGATGCGCCAGTAGTTCTCTTGGTTCGTCGGGGGGACGACGCGGTCATCTTCGCCGATGAAAGGCCTTTGCTCCACAGGCCGAAGGCTGCGGGCTTAGGCAGCGGGCGGGGCTGATCGCGGTCGACGGTGAAGGGGCGGATGAACTCATCATAGAGCGCCTCCGTAGAGCGCTGGCGCACCTCCTCATAGAGGTGGCGGTAGGTCTTACCACCGAGCATGTGCCGGTCGAAGCGCTCACGATTCTCCTCCGTCAGCCCCTCAAGGGTCTTGTGGAAGAAGGCTTCGGGGATACCCCACGGCATCATCGACTTGGTAGCCCTGTCCCAGCAAGCGCCGTACCCTGAGACGACACGACTGCGGAGCTCCTCGTGCTTAGCGAAGAAGCGATCGGCTGCCCAGATACCCATCGACCAAGCGACGAGGCGGATCTCACGATAGGGCGAGAAGTCAAAGTCCAGCGCATCGGTGCGGTAGTCCCAGAGAAGCAGGAGATCCTGCCCCTCGGGGAGGCCGAGGTGCTCTACGGCAATGGGGCTGAGCGCCCAGCCATTGAAGTAGAGGACGAGGCGATCGGTAGGCGCCGAAGCGGGGCGGAAGAGCTGCTCCATAGCTTAGTCTTCGTCTGAGTCGTCGGTCTCGAGCGCCAGCATCTCGTGGTAGTCACTCCAGTCGGGGTCCTCTTCGCAGTGGATCTCGAGCGGGAGCGTGGGATAAGGCGCGAGGCATTCATTCAGACGTTCGCCGAAGGAAGGGAGGTGGCGTGTGTAGAAGGTCCAGTCCTTCTGCCCACCGCCGGTATAGTTCCCCGTGAGGATGGCGAGCTTGTCCTTCTCCATGATGCGGCGGAGCTTGGGCTCGATGTCCTCGATGAGGCGTGCGGTCTCTTCGTCGGGCATCCCGTCGGGCTCAGCGGTGTAAGGCCATGCGATATCCACACGCACACGGAGCTTGCCGCTCTCGAAGAACTGAGTGAGGCCCTTGCGGACGGTCAGGAGGACGATCGCCCCACCCTCGGTATGGCTCACGCTGGTGAACCAGTCATCGGTAAGTATCATATATATGTAAGTCGTTTCTTCCCCCAAAGGTACGCAATCTCCGCCCCTTAGCCTCCCCAGCACCATCAACCCACGACGCCCCCTCTTCATCACCAAAGCCCCTCCCCGAAGAGGGGCTCGAACAACTATGGGATCGCAGTGCCAACCGATGAGCCTGTTGCTGCAGCCCTGTCCTCTACAGTGTACTAAGGGGTCGCACGCCCAGCTCCCCGATATGCCCCGACGAGAGACACAGTCCTTCGCCTTATCGCCCGTATTCCTCTTATCCAGCGGAGGGAAAAAGCATCGTTCTCGTGAAGAAAAAAAGCACCTTCCCGTAGTGGTTTTCCCCTATCTATGTACGTAGTCTTAAAGACCAGGCACGTAGTCCCAAATATCCACGTACGTAGATATTAGAGCCACGCACGTAGTCCAAACTTTTCTGCCACTCGTCCACAACTTTTATCCCTACGCGGACCAACAACCTAATAGAGGTCACTTCACAAAGCTATATAGGAATCAGGCCAAAGATATATAGCTTTCTTCGCCATACTATATAGCTCTACACGACGCACCTATTCCACGGCCATTATTTCGTACATTCGTAGCGGAATACCACATCGGTATATGCTGCTGAGAGTGGTATAATCTTCATCCAACGGGTTTGATACTATGGAGAGCGAGCACGAACTTCATCACCTTCTTAGACAGCCCAGCAGACATTAAATTCTTCCTCCTCGCATGCATCGGACAGTGAAGCGAATACTCTGTGGCATTGGGGTAGCACTTGCCATCCTCGTCATCGCAGCAGGCGGCCTCTATCTCACGGGGTACCTCCGAGTCTACGGACTCACATCAGGCTACCAGTACTTAGACCGCGAAGAGCGCGCAAGGATCGTCTTCTCAAGGAATAAGCTTCGCGCCCTCGACGAGACCCTCGATAGGGTACATCAAGAGGGAAAGATCCTCTGCGTCAATGGTGCCGAGCTACGAGCTGCACTCGCCTCCAAGCCCAAGGCCTTGGTCTACCTATTTGCCGATGGTTGCACCTCCAGCACTTGCCTTCCCCTGAGTACCATAGGGGCGTATGCGCATCAGATCGGAGCGACGCCCTACTATGTAGCTGTCGACCTCACGCCTGGACTTCTGAAGCGCACCGAGACTATTCTAAGTATCGACTACACGCACTACGGGACGAAGTGGCATGACAGCTTCTACGAAAGCCTTCGTCAAGGATCTCACGGGGCGCTCGACCGACGAGGAGCACTTCAACTTAGTTCTCTTCGAGAAGGGGACGAGTAGTGAGCATCTTCTCTACGGAGAAGCTACTCCAGCAACCATAGCTCACTGCCACTATAAGGGCAGTAAGAGTAGCTTCAACAAAGGAGCTATCGCGGGTACCTCAATGGGGTGCCCCGCGACGCTTCTATAGGGATGAGGGACGATCCTTCCCCGCACATAGAGCGCCCCAATGGGGCTGGCAGAGGGAAGGCACAGCGAAGGACTTTTTAGAAATACGGGGCTTTTTTTCGGGATAATATTTTTAGGATGGGGCGTAGACTTATTAAGATATTGGGGGAAAAGCTATATATTTGCCTCTAACTCAACATAGCAGCATCAATGTATTTCGACGAACTAGATCTTGAGGACGAAGTGCTGGATGGGCTCGAAGCGATGAACTTCTTCGAGACCACACCCGTACAAGAGGCCACCATCCCCCTTCTCCTCGAACGCCGCGACATGATCGCTTGTGCCCAGACAGGCACAGGTAAGACCGCGGCTTATCTCCCTACCCATCATCAACCGACTGAGCCGTGGCGAGGGCGACCCTAAGAAGGTCAATGCCGTCATCATGGCTCCGACCCGTGAGCTCGCCATCCAGATCGAGCAGCAGGTCGAGGGCTTTCGCCTACTTCCTCCCCGTCTCCTCAGTAGCTATCTACGGCGGTACGGACGGGATCGCCTGGGAGCAGCAGCGCCGCGGTATGGCTCTCGGGGCGGAGATCGTCATCGCCACGCCAGGGCGTCTCCCTGGCCCCTGATGAACCTCCAGCAGGCAGACCTCTCGGGAGTGACGTACTTCGTGCTCGACGAGGCTGACCGCATGCTCGATATGGGCTTCCAGGAGGACATCATGCAGATCAACAGTGCGCTGCCAAAGGACTGCCAGCGCGTGATGTTCTCGGCGACGATGCCACCGAAGATCAAGAAGTTCGCCCGCACGATCCTGCACGACCCCGCCGAGGTTGAGCTGGCGATCTCCCGCCCGCCCGAGAGCATCGTGCAGTCCGCCCTATGTCTCGCTATGAGCGCCAGAAGCTGCCCATCCTGACGCAGCTCTTCCGCGAAACACCCCCTACACGTACGATCATCTTCTCCAGCTCCAAGCTCAAGGTCAAGGAGCTGCAGCCACGCCTCTCACGTCTGAATATCCGCGTCGAGCAGATGCACTCCGACCTGACGCAGGAGAAGCGCGAAGAGGTCATGAAGAACTTTAAGTCGGGCAATATCGATCTGCTCGTCGCCACCGACGTCGTGGCGCGCGGTATCGATATCGACAACATCCGCATGGTGATCAACTATGACATCCCCCACGACCCCGAGGACTACGTACACCGCATCGGTCGTACTGCCCGTGGTGGCAACGATGAGGGGCTGGCGATCACCTTCGTCAGCGAGAAGGAACAGCCTGGCTTCGGACGCATTGAAGACTTCCTCGAAAAGGAAATCTATAAGATCCCAGTAGATGAGGCCTTCGGCCCCACACCCGCCTACGACCCCAGCCGTCGCCCCGAGCGCGGTGGCCGTGGTAGCTCTTCTCCCCGCGGGGGCAAGGCAACAAGGGCGGTGGTCGCGGACGTGGCCGCAGCTCACAGCAGGGCCAGCGCCCCGAAGGCAAAGAGCGACGCCCCCAAGGGCGAAGGCGCAGCCCAGGGTGCACGTAAGAAGAAGCGCCCCAACAACCGCCGCAAGTCTCAGGGATCTACGCCACCTAAAGGCGAAGCCTAAATAGCTCACCTCAGTACCAGACTCCACATGACACCCAAACTACTTGACGACCTCAGCCAGGAGACCAAAGAAGGGGCTGCACAAGCTCCGTGTGATCAATTACCTGCTGCGCAACAAGACGGCCACGATGACGGACATAGCCAAGGAGCTATACGTCAGCGTCCCCACAGCTTCTAAGATCCTCCAAGACCTCCAAGACGGAGGCTGCATCCAGAGCCAAGGTAAGCTGGAGATCGGCGTCGGGCGCTTCCCCTGCTCTTCGGGCTCAACCCCGACGGGGGCTACTTCATCGGCGTAGACATCAAGCGCTCAGGGCATGCACATCGGCCTGATCAACCTGCAGAGCGAGCTGATCTGCGCTGACTACGACCTGCCCCTACACGCTCGAGAACACCCCCTGAGGCCCTCGAGGCGATCTGCCGTGAGATCCGTGGCTTCATCACGCGCCACGGCATCCAGCCCAAGGAGATCCTGAATATCAACGTCAACCTCCCTGGGCGCATCAACCCCGTCACGGGGCACAGCTATAGCCTCTTCAACTTCTTCGGCGACCGTCCGCTCTCCGAGATCCTCAGCAGCAAGCTCGCCCTACGCGTCTCGATCGACAACGACACGCGCGGTATGGCCTTCGGGGAATTCACAGCGGGCTGCACCAAGGATATGGAGGTCAACTCCGTACTCTATGTGAATATCAGCTGGGGTCTCGGTCTCGGTATCATCCAGGACAAGCAGATCTACTTCGGTAAGTCGGGCTTCTCGGGGGAATTCGGCCACATCTCCGTCTTCGACAACCAGATCCTCTGCCACTGCGGTAAGAAGGGTTGCCTCGAGACCGAGGTCAGCGGTCAGGCTATGTGCCGTAAGATCCAGGAGCGCATCCGCGCTGGTGAGAGCTCCGTCCTCTCGTCCATCGTCCACTCGGGCCGTGAGCTCCGCATGTCTGACCTCATCAGCGCCTGCGCTCAGGAGGATATGCTCTGCCTGCAGGTCCTCAGCGAGCTGGGCCGTGAGCTCGGCAAGCAGGTAGCGAACCTCATCAACGTCTTCAACCCCGAGCTCGTCATCATCGGTGGTAGCCTTGCTGATGCCTCCGGCTACCTCACCCAGCAGGTCGAGGCCTCGGTACGCATCTATTCGATGAGCGTCGTGACGCGCGATACGCAGATCCGCACGGCTACGCTCGGCGACCGTGCAGGGCTCATCGGCGCCTGCATGCTCGCTCGCTCACGCCGCTTCGCAGAGCCCAGCAAGTAAGCCGCTTCCGCACACACACTACTATAAAGCAGCTCGCCCCAGCGATCCATACGGGATCGCTGGGGCGAGCGCTTTTAGCGTACCCTATATTATATAGGAGATGCTACAGGGGCTATACCTTAGCGGCGACTGTGCGTGATGAGCTGCATGAAATTCCTCACGCGTCTTAGCTTCGCGGAAGGCACCGGTGAAGTCACTGGTCGTGGTGAAGGAATTCTGCTTCTCTACGCCACGCATCTGCATGCACATGTGCTGTGCCTCGATGACGACGATGACGCCGAGGGGATTGAGTGCCTCCTGGATACAGTCCTTGATCTGCGTCGTCAGACGCTCCTGCACCTGCAGGCGACGAGCGAAGACGTCGACGATGCGGGGGAGCTTCGAGAGCCCCGTGATGTAGCCGTTGGGGATATAGCCGATGTGGACCTTACCGAAGAAGGGCAGCATGTGGTGCTCACAGAGCGAGTAGAAGTCGATATCCTTGACGATGACCATCTGACGATACTCCTCGCGGAACATCGCCGAGCGGAGGATCTCCTTCGGGTCTTTACGCGCACCTGAGGTGAGGAAGCGCATGGCCTTAGCGACGCGCTCGGGTGTCTTCACCAGGCCCTCACGCTCGGGATCTTCGCCCAGCAGGCGGAGTATCTCGTGGTAGTGATGGCGCAGAGCGGCTTCGGTAGCCTCTTCGCTCTCAGAGACGAAGGTGAGTGTCGACGGATCGGGGAGGCTATTCTTCTGAGGCATGGGGGTTCGGTGTAGTTGAGGATGCGGACCTTCTCACGGACTACGTAGGACTCACGGCCCCAAGCGGGCAGAGCGACCATAAGACGAGCGCGAGCCGAGCGAGCCTCTTCCTGTGAGGTGAAGTTACCGACGGTCAGGCGCCAGAAGGGAGCGCGGAAGGTGATGTAGCTACTGAGCGTAGGGGGCGACGCGGCGAATAGCTTCGGCACGAGCATAAGCCTCGCTCTTAGCGTTGGGGAGGTTGCTGTTGAAGACCTGGACACGGTAGCCGTAGAGGATGGAGTAGTTGCCATCACGAGCCAGCACCGAGGAGCCACGTGGAGCGGGAGCGCTACCGATGACACCACGGAGGTCGGGGGTCTTGGATGATCGTCACGAAGCCCTCACCGGGATTGATCTGCTCGAGGGCTTCGAGGATATTGCGTGGTCTTAGCTTCTCAGGTGCGGTCTGCGCCGAGAGAGTCGCGGCGAAGGTGAGGCACGTGACGAGGAGCGCAAGCGTGAGCTGAATGCGTCTGAGCATAGGGAGTTTCGCTGAGGGGTTGGGGAGCGTGTGAGGAAAGGAGTTAGCCACCCCTCACGGGGAAGGGGTGGCTAAAGAGGGAGGGAGCGTTAGTTGAACGCTTCGATGATGGGGAGGAACTTCTCTACGCTGAGTGAAGCGCCACCGATGAGACCACCGTCGACGTCGGGCTGAGAGAAGAGTTCCTTAGCGTTAGCAGCGTTGCAGCTACCACCGTAGAGGATCGTGCAGTCTTCAGCGACCTGAGCACCATACTTCTTAGCGATGAGGCTACGGATGTGAGCGTGGATCTCCTGAGCCTGAGCAGAGGAAGCGGTGAGGCCCGTACCGATAGCCCAGACGGGTTCGTAAGCGAGGACGACCTTACCGAAGTCTTCAGCAGAGAGAGAGAATACGGCTTCTTCGAGCTGCTGCTCTACGACTTCGAAGTGCTTGCCAGCTTCGCGCTCTTCCTTGACTTCGCCGATGCAGAAGATAGGAGCGAGGCCTTCAGCGAGAGCCAGACGTACCTTATCCGTGAGGATAGCACCGTCTTCGTGGTAGTAAGCACGACGCTCAGAGTGGCCGAGGATGACGTAGTGTGCACCCGTCGAAGCGACCTGTGCAGCAGAGACTTCGCCCGTGTAAGCACCTTCAGCCTTGTCAGCGCAGTTCTCAGCAGCGATAGCTATGGGGCTACCTTCAGCTTCCTTAGCGATAGATGCGAGGTGGATGAAGGGGGCACCGATGATGACGTCACAGTGGAGGGACTTGCCAGCGAGGGCAGCCTTGAGTTCGCCGATGAAGGAGATCCCTTCGCTGAGGGTCTTGTTCATCTTCCAGTTACCGGCGACGATATTCTTTCTCATTGTTACTTTGATAAAGAGGATTATTTGGTTAAATGTAAACGCTTCTTGATGTGCAGATGGACGGTGAGGTGGAGCTTTCTCGCCCAAAAGCGGAGGAAGGCTAAGAGCTGCAGTGCAGCCCACGCCCAGAGGAGGTAGGTGCGCGTCGCAGAGGGGCCGTGAGGCTGCATCTGGGGCAGGCTACGGAGGTAAGTGCTGACGCCCTCGACGGAGGGGAAGTCAGCGTAGGCGCGCTTATCGATGATCTTACCGTCACGCAGGACGACGAGGCCAGGCTGTGAGCGGATGATGGTACGTATCGGAGTGGCATCGAGCTGGAGCATCGGATAGGAGGCTCCTGTAAGATAACGCCACTGAGCTATCTCTTCGCTCGTCGAGGCGGTGACGCCATAGAAGGGATAGCCTAAGCGGCTGGCCTCTTCGTGGAGTTCGCTGATCTCGTCAAGCACGGCTTGGCTCGCCGTACGCCACGAGGGAGAGAGGAGAAGGAGCGTGATCCCCTCGGAGTCGAGGAGTGTCGAGATGACGGGCTCACCCAGACTATCGACGGGATTGAAGTCGTAGCGAGGCTTGTAGCTTGCCAGGTCTGCTTCCTGACGCGCCTCGACAAAGGTCCACGTGCTATCGGGGAGGGCCGAGGCTTCGAAAGCCTTCGTCTTGCCGTCCTTCGAGTAGATGTACTTCGTAGCGCCGAGGAGCACACGTTGCAGAGAGGCTTCTTCCTTTGCGATAGCCTCACGGAGGTTCGTCCCTACGGCATAGGGGCGGAAAGTCAATGTAAGGCAGGTGACGGTAGTTCTCCGCCATGAAAGTAGATGATCCCGACGACAGCGAGCACGGCAGGGCACCCAGCGCTCACGGCGTGAATAGAGGTGGCGCAGCGCTCGGGCATCGCGCAGGACGAGGATGGAGAGCGGGAGGAGAACAACGTTCTTGAGGAAGCTCTCCAGGTGGGTCAGCTGGATCGCATCACCGAAGCAACCGCAGTCGGAGATGGGGTTAGCGATGAGCGTGTAGAGCGTCACGGCCGTCATCACCAGCATGAAGAGCACGGAGAGACGAGCGCAGAACTTGCGATACACCCCCATAAGCAGGAAAGCCCCTGAGCAGGAACTCGGAGCCGCACAGCACGAAGGACAGCGCCAGCGTGAGCGTCTCGGCACCCGCTGCTGCGGGACTGAGAATCGGGGTGAGATACTGCGAGATCTTCAGCGCGGTACCCACGGGATCGACGGCCTTCAGAAAGGCCAGAGCCCACGAAGACGAGCCCTACGATGACGCGGGCTACTTCGGCGAGGGTATGACGCACATGGATCACGCTGCGGGGAGGGTAAGCTTGATGAGGCAGAAGATGGCGTAGTTCACCATATCCATATAGTTAGCTTCGACGCCCTCCGAGACGAAGGTCTCGCCCTGCAGATCCTCGATCTGCTTGGTGCGATGGATCTTCGAGAGGATGAGGTCGGTCATCGAGGTCACCCGCATATTACGCCACACCTCGCCGTAGTCGTGGTTCTTGGCGAGCATGAGCTGCAGGGTCTTCTCCGCACAGCGATCATAGGCCTCGAGAGCCTCCTCCACGCTCATATCTGGGCTGGAGACAGCGCCACGCTCGAGCTGGATCATGCCGATGAGCCCGTAGTTGACGATGCCGATGAACTCAGGCTCGATGCCTTCGTCGACGGCAGCATGCCCGCGCATCTGGATACCACGGATGCGCTCAGCCTTGATATAGATCTGATCTGTGAGGGACTCTGGGCGGAGGATACGCCACGCCGCACCGTAGTCGTGGAGCTTCTTCGCGAAGAGCTCCCGACAGGTACGGAGGATGGTACGGCACTCCTGCTCGGTGCTATTGATACGGGCTTCCATAGAGCTACAAAGTTAGTCTACTTTGCCTTATCCACGATTTCGTCGAGCAGAGCGAAGTCGAGGACCTCGGTGATCTCGTCCACATAGTGGAAGTTCAGCCCTTCGAGATAGTGCTCGTTGATCTCAAGGATATCCTTCTCGTTCTCACGGCAGAGGATGATATCCGTGATGCCTGAGCGCTTAGCGGCAAGGATCTTCTCCTTGATACCACCGACAGGAAGGACCTTACCACGCAGGGTGATCTCCCCAGTCATCGCCAGGTGGGCACGCACACGACGGCGGGTCATAGCGGAGACGAGTGAGGTGACCATCGTGATACCTGCGCTGGGGCCATCCTTGGGGATAGCGCCCTCGGGTACGTGGATATGGATCTCTTGATCCTTGAGCGCCTCGAGGTCGATACCGAGCTGAGTAGCGTGAGCACGGATATAGCTGAGAGCAAGGGTGGCGGACTCCTTCATCACATCACCGAGGCTACCGGTGAGGATGAGCTTACCCGACTGCCCTGGCTGGAGGCTGCTCTCGACGAAGAGGATCTCCCCACCGACGCTGGTCCAAGCCAGACCGACGACGACACCTGCGTGCTCGTTGCCCTGATACTTGTCGCGCGAATAGACGGTCTTGCCGAGGTACTCACGTACGAGCTCGGGGGTGATGGACTCGGGGAGCTGCTCCTCGGCAGCGGTAGCCCAAGCGAGCTTACGCATGACGGCAGCGATCTGCTTCGTCAGGGAGCGCACACCGCTCTCGCGGGTATACTCCTCGATGATGAGATCGAGGGCACCAGGGGCGAAGTGGATGTCCTCCACCTTGAGCCCGTGCTCCTTGGCTTCCTTGGGTACGAGGTGCTGCTCGGCGATCTTCAGCTTCTCCTCTGCGATGTAGCCCGTGACTTCGATGAGCTCCATACGGTCACGCAGGGCGGAGGGGATAGTGGAGATATTATTCGCCGTAGCGATGAAGAGGACCTTTCGAGAGGTCGTAGTCGATATCGAGATAGTTATCGTGGAAGGCGGTATTCTGCTCGGGGTCGAGGACTTCAAGAGAGCCGATGCGGGATCACCCTTGTGGTCGTCAGCGAGCTTATCGATCTCGTCGAGGACGAAGACGGGGTTCGACGTACCAGCCTTCTGCAGGCTCTGGATGATGCGGCCGCTCATCGCGCCGATATAGGTACGGCGGTGACCACGGATCTCAGCCTCGTCACGCACCCCACCGAGGGAGATACGCACATACTTACGGCCGAGGCTCTCTGCGATGCTACGCCCGAGGGAGGTCTTACCTACCCTCTGGAGGGCCATAGAGGCAGAGGATGGGGGACTTCATATCGCCCCTTGAGCTTCAGCACCGCCAGGTGCTCGAGGATACGCTCCTTGACGCGGTCGAGGCCATAGTGCTCGCGGTCAAGGATCTCCTTCGCCCCCTTGAGGTCGAAGTTATCCTGACTGAAGACATCCCAAGGCAGCTCGAGGATCGTGCGCAGATACTGCATCTGGATCGAGAAGTCGGGGCTCTGCGGATTGAGGCGCTCAGCCTTGCGAAGCTCCTTCTCATAGATCTCAGCGACGGCTTCGCTCCAGAGCTTTTTCCTTGCCCTTCTTGCGAAGCTCTTCGATCTCGTCATCAGCGCTGGGGCCAGTGCCAAGCTCCTCCTGGATGGTACGCATCTGCTGCTGGAGGAAGTACTCACGCTGCTGCTGATCCATCTCACGGCGCGTGCGATTGAGGATCTCCTCACGCAGCGAGGACTCAGAGATCTGGTCATGCAGACGACCGAGCACATAGACAGCGCGGTCGTAGATACTATCCATCTCGAGGAGCTTCTGACGATCCTCCATGCTGAGCTGAAGGAGTGAGCCTGCCAGATGAACGATATAAGCGCGATTCTTCAGCCCACGGATCGTGTCGCGGAAGCCATTGGGGTGCATTCGGCGCCAGACGATCCAAGAGCCCTAAGAGGCGCTCATGAATGAGCTCCACCGTCACCTTGTACTCCTCTTCCTTATCTGCTGCGGGGAGGCTATCCTCGAGCAGGTGGACACGACCCATGAGATAGGGGTCGTCCATGGTCAGATGCTGGAGACTGAAGCGCTGACGACCACGAAGGATGGCAGAGAGCTCACCCGTGGGCAGCTCGACGATCTGGGAGACCTCGACGATAGTACCTACCGTGAAGAGGTCGCTGAGCTGGGGATCCTCGACATTGGCGTCACGCTGGGTGACGACACCGAAGCAGCGCTCACGTATCTCTGACTGTCGGATGACCTGCATCGACTTCCTGCGGCCCACGAGGATGGGCACCACCGTACCAGGTAAGATGGACATATTGCGCAGGGCAATGAGGGGGAACTCCTTGGCCTGCTCCTCGGGCTTTAGTGCGAAGGTCTCATCCTCCTCGTAGGTACCCAATATGGGCAGGGACAGTGCTTGCAGTTCTTCGGGTGACATTTCGTCAGATTTATTTTGTTTGCTCATTCTATGTGTAGAGGTGTGGAGGCGGTCGTCGGGGCATATTCCCCTACCGCCTATATCTAAATTACAGCTACTACTCGGCCCGTAGCTCTGCGGTGTGTAGCCCGATAGCAGCCACCCCACTGAGGGGGATGGTATCCAGCGGACGCACCTCCAGAGAGAAGAGGCCTGTGTAGGGAGCTTGCAAAGGGCGTGCCAAAGGCAGGACGAACTCGTGGTACAGCGCCCCTGGGCGCTTCCAATCTCCAGCCGTCGCAGCGAAGTCTACCTGCAGCGTGTCGCGCCGCAGGATCTCTTCATCCTGTCGGAGCCGCACCTCCATACGCGCTCGAGGGCGGTCGAGACGGCTATCCATACGCAGGACGATCTCACCAGTGAAGTCGTCGTGCGATCGGGGAAGAGGAGGTCAAAGCTATAGGTCGTGCGGGGCTTCCACACGCCACCAGCGGGCTGCTCGAAGGCATAGTAATCCCTCGCTCCACCCGTCTCCTGCTGACACCCCATGAGGGGGAGAAGGAGGGAGAGGCCGAGGAGTGCACACCGTAGTGGACGCCCTATATAATAATGTAGTGAAGGGGTGCGCATCTATCCCTTGTCTTCGCCTGAGGTCTCGGGACGTGGACGGCGGATACGCTGCTGCCCACCCTCACCAGTGGACTCCGTGCGAGGAGTGCGAGGGCTACGGAACTGCCGTACCTGTGGACGCTCTCCGCCATTGCCCCTACCCGCCTCATCACTGGGGCGAGCCGAGCGCTCACGGCGAGCGCCTTGGTCACCGCTACGACGGCCACCACGAGAGTCGCCACCACGGCGACCACCACGGCGCTCTCTGTCGAAGCGCGTCAGACTGTTGTCGGCAAGGATATCGCTGGAGCGCGAGGAGCGACGCTCTTCGCCTGCATCGGGCTCGAGGTGCTCGGGGCGCTCGCCACGGCGGTTGAGGCTAATGACCTCAAAGGCGCGCTCGGCGGAGATCGTCACCAGACGTACCGGCGCATTGCGCACCGTGCTATAGGTGACCTGACGCTGGAAGTGGTCGGTCTTGAAGTGATAGTAGCTGTCGGAGCTGGTCTCGAGGACGACCTCACGGTCGGGCAGGCTGCGCTGAGCTTCGGCATAGGCATTGACCTCGAAGTTCATACAGCACTTGATCTTCCCACACTGCCCCGTGAGCTTCTGCGGATTCATCGTGATATCCTGCACACGGGCAGCCCCCGTACTCACCGAGGAGAAGGTCGTCATCCACGAGGAGCAGCAGAGCTGGCGACCACAGGGGCCGATACCCCCGATGCGACCTGCCTCTTGGCGAGCACCGATCTGCTTCATCTCGATGCGCACGTGGAAGGTATCTGCGAGCACACGGATGAGCTGGCGGAAGTCCACACGCCCGTCAGCGATGTAGTAGAAGATCGCCTTGTTGCCATCGCCCTGATATTCGACGTCCCCGATCTTCATATCGAGGCCCAGCGAAGAGGCGATCTGTCGAGCCTGGATCATCGTCGGCTCTTCACGGCGCTTGGCTTCCTCCCAGCGCTCGAGGTCACCCGGGCGGGCGACGCGGTAGACGTGGAGGAACTCGCCCTTGTCAGGGGCGGTAGCGATGGTTCCTCATCGCCAGCTCAGCGAGCTTACCAGTGAGTGTCACCTCGCCGATGTCGTGACCCGTCGTCGATTCGACGGCGACGATATCGCCTTTGTAGAGGTCGATCCGCTCGGTATTGAGATAGTAGCCCTTGCGGGTATTCTTGAATTGCACCTCGACCAGATCGGAGCTCTGCAGTGACTCGGGGATATCGCTCAGCCAGTCGTAGGAGCTCATCTGGTTCCTGTCACAGCCATCACAGCCTCCGGGGGTCATCGCACAGCAGCCGAGATTGGCCGTTGTGGTCTTATAGTCCATTAGTTATCGTTTCGCTTACGGGGGAGCAAGTCCACGCTTTGGCATCTGCTCTCCCTATATATAATGTATCGGAGACTCTCCAAGGGGGCGAAGGACTCGCCGGCGGAGGGTTCCTACGGAAAGGTGGTGCTCTATGGGTGGAGGAAGTCGCTCTGCAGCCCGACAATAGGACTCACAGAAAGGGGCTTCTCTATCGCCGAAGCCCAAGCTAACCACCTCCACGGATGTATAAGCACCCAAACAAAGGTACTCAAATTCTGCCCTTCACGCCCTTTCCTGCCCTACACAAGGCTCCCATATCGAGGCATAAGCGACTGATCGACAATACAGCTCCCCGATATACCTCTCCGAAGAGATACACAAGCCCTTCGCCTTATCGCGAGTATTTTTCTTATCCAGCGGAAGGAAAAGCGCCCTTCTCGTGAAGGAAAAAGCGCCTTCACGTAGTACTTTTCCTCTGTCTACGCACGTAGTCTTAAAGACCAAGCACGTCAGTCCAAATATCCACGTACGTAGATATTAGAGCCACGTACGTAGCCCAAACTTTTCTGCCACTCGTCCATAACTTTTATCCATACGCAGAGCAACAACCTAATAGAGGTCACTTCACAAAGCTATATAGCTTCGCACCGAAAGCTATATAGAAATTGTTCCAAAGCTATATGGCTTTCTTCACCATCCTATATAACTCTGCCCATACGAAGCACACTCTAAGGCCAACAGATAGGGAGAGGAGAAAAGCAACCAGTACTGATCACTCATCCGACCAGTACTACTACGCATCAGTGACCAGTACTGGTTCGCGCGCTGACCAGTACTACTCCGATCGGCGACCAGTACTGGTCACTTTTCACCCCTCACAAAGGTGCATACACACGCACGCTACATAGGGTGCTCTTTTCTCAGTAGAAAAGCTCCTCCAGCAACTTCCCATATATACGATACCAGCATCAGGATGCGTTTTATCCGAGGCTGAATAATTGAAGAATATTTGCACATTCGTTAAATATCTCTAATTTTGCAGCTCGACTTCGGTATGTTGCCGTGGTCTCTAACATAGAAAGAAACGAATATGAAGAAGCTATTTTTTGCCGCCTTCGCTCTCGTTGCAGGCGTGCTCTCTGCTCAGGCTCAGACGGCCATCAACCCTCGTATCGAAGTAGGTGCTAACTTCGCTCGTGGTATCAGCAAGGTAGGTAGCGTCACCGCTGACTCTAAGGTCCGCACGGGCTTCCGCGCCAGCGTTGCTGCCGAAATCGAACTCGCTTCTGGCGTATACCTCGCTCCTGGGGTGACGTTCCGTCAGGAAGGCTACAAGTATGACAACGGCAATGGCTACGGCCTCAACTACATCAGCGTACCCGTGGACCTCGGTATCCGCGTAGGTCTCGGCGACAACCTCGCTGTATCTGTAGAAGCTGGTCCTTCGTTCGCCTACGGTCTCTCTACCACGGGTAAGCTCGATGCCTTCAAGGCTGGTGCTTACAAGCGCTTCGATATGGGGTCTGAACGCTTCTGCTGCTATCGAATACAGCAAGGTTTACCTCCGTCTCGGTACCGATATCGGTCTGGTCAACGCTCTCAAGGACCCCATCGCGAACACCAGCTACAAGAACGCTTCGTTCTTCGCTGGCGTAGGTTACCGCTTCTAAGAGCGAGCCATCCGCTAAGGGCTCCGGTCGCAAAAGACTTGGCCTAAATACACCTATCCCCACGTCAGTCCGCTGGCGTGGGGATAGGCTTTTTGAGGGAATAGGCTTTTTATGTACCTTTGTATATACGCGACATGAAGCACATTTATCTTTAATCCTACGGCCCACTATACTCTGTCGCTATAGTGCCGTAATTCACCACACAAATAGACACGAATATGAAGAAGCTATTTTTCGCCGCCTTCGCTCTCGTTGCAGGCGTCCTCTCCGCTCAAGCTCAGACAGAAGTCCATCCCCGTATCGAAGTAGGCGCTAACTTCGCAAGTGGCGTCCATAAGGTAGTAGGTGCCACCCCCGAATCTAAAGTTCGCTTGGGCTTCCGCGCCAGCCTTGCTGCCGAAGTCGGGCTCGCCTCTGGCGTCTACCTCGCTCCTGGGGTGACGTTCCGCCAGGAAGGCTTCAAGTACATCTCTGAGGATGGCTACGGTCTCAACTACATCAGCGTACCCGTGGACCTCGGTATCCGCGTACCTTTCAGCGAGAACTTCGCTGTATCTGTCGAAGCTGGCCCCTACTTCGCCTACGGTCTCTCTACCACGAGTAAGATCGATGCCTTCAAGGCCGGCATCTACAAGCGCTTCGATATGGGTCTGAACGCCTCTGCCGCTCTTGAATTCAGCAAGGTCTACCTCCGTGTCGGTACCGACATCGGTATGGTCAACGCCCTCAAGAACAACATCGCTAACACCAGCTACAAGAACGCTTCGTTCTTCGCTGGCGTAGGCCTCCGCTTCTAAGAGCGAGCCACCCGCTAAGGGTAGAGGTCGCCGAGACCTCGCCTAAATACACCTATCCCCACGTCAGTCCGCTGGCGTGGGGATAGGCTTTTTATATATCTTTGTGTCTACCTACAAATGAATCATCCCTAAATATGGAGCATATCATCAGTAAGTTCGTCTCTACCTCCGAGATCGGGGAGATGAAGCCTTTTGGCAATGGACACATCAACGATACCTATGTAGTCTCTGACCGCGAGGGGACACCACGCTGGATCCTGCAGCGCGTGAACCACCTGGTCTTCCCCCGTATCGAAGTCCTGCAACGCAATGTCGCCATCGTATCTGACACGATGCGCGAGCGCCTCGAAGCCGAAGGTGATCCCGAAGCAGAGCGTAAGTACCTCTACTTCTTCCCCAACCTCGAGGAACCCGAGAAGAACTACTACCACGACGGGGAGAACTACTGGCGCGTCTGCCGCTTCATCCCCGAGAGCATGAGCATGAGCGAGCTTACCCCCAAGGCAGCCCACTATGCCGGTGCCGCCTTCGGTCAGTTCGAGGAAATCCTCTCCGTCATCCCCGAGGGTCGTCTTGGTGAGACCATCGAGAACTTCCACAGCATGCCCTTCCGCCTGCAGCAGCTCCGCGACGCTGTCGCTCAGGATGCCGCTGGCCGCGTCGCCGAAGTGCAGGATATCCTCGCTGAGATCGACCGCCGTGCCGACTCGATGCTCCTACAGGAGAAGCTCTACGCTGAGGGCAAGCTCCCCAAGCGCACCATCCACTGCGACACGAAGGTCGACAACGTCCTCTTCGATAAGTCGGGTGCTGTACTCTGTGTCGTCGACTGGGATACCGTCATGCCTGGCTTCATCCTCAGCGACGTGGGTGACTTCATCCGCACAGGGCGTGAACTTCGCTCCCGAAGATGAAGCAGACCTCTCGAAGATCGGCGTGAACATGGAGATCTACAAGGCCTTCGTCGAGGGCTACCTCTCCACGGCGGGTAAGTTCCTCACGCCCACCGAGCGTAGCCTCATCGCCTATGGTGGTCGCCTGATGACCTACATGCAGACGGTACGCTTCCTCGTCGACTACCTCAACGGAGACACCTACTTCAAGATCCACTCTCCCAAGCACAACCTCCAGCGCACGCGCGCTCAGCTCCGCTACCTCGAGTGCCTCGAGGAGAAGGCAGCCGAGATGGAGGCCCCTGCTGAAGTAAGCCGCCCCTATATATTATAATGATAGAGCCACCCAGAGCCCCGCACTCCCTAGCGAGCTGCAGGGCTCTGGGTGGGGCGTGTCAGGTTGCCTGAAAAGTCGTATCTTTGCCCCACTGATATAGCGGAATAACCAACAACAAATAAGATAAATACGTATGTCACATCACGAGCTCCCAGAGCACGACGCCCTCGACACCATCGATGAGAAGGTACTGAAGGGTGAACTCTTCTTCGAGCGCCACGGCAAGAAGATCATCATCGCAGTAGCGGCTGTCGTCATCGTCGCTCTCGGCATCTTCGCTTACCACCGCTTCGTCCAAGTCCCTAAGGCTGAGAAGGCTACCGCACAGATGTTCGTAGCCGAAGACAGCTTCATCGCTGGGACAGGACAGCCTCGCCCTCAAGGGTCAGGGTGCTGGTGCGCCAGGCTTCGAAGCTATCGCCAAGAACTTCTCCGGTACAGACGCAGCGAACCTCGCTCACGCCTATAGCGGGATCTGCCTCTATGACCAGGGTAAGTATCAGGAAGCACTGGCTGAGCTGAAGAAGTTCTCCGCTGATGAAGCCGTCGTCGCTCCCTCGGTACAGCGTATGATCGGTGACTGCCTCGTACAGCTCGGCAAGCTCGAAGAAGCTGTCAAGAGCTACGAAGCCGCTGCTAAGGCTGCTTCCAGCGAAGCGATCTCCCCCAGCTGCCTCATCAAGGCTGGTCACGTCTACGAGAAGCTCGGCAAGTACGACAAGGCTATTGCCCTCTACAACGAGGTCAAGACGAAGTACTACACCTCCCCCGAAGCAGAAAGCGTAGAAGCTGACCTCCTGCGTGCTCAGGCTCAGGGCAAGTAGTCCGCTCGCAGATAGACTATGTCTACGATAGACCATATCCAATCCCTCCACCACAGCCCCGTCCCCTCTGGGGAAGGGCTGCACATCGGCATCGCTGTAGCGGAGTGGAACAACAACATCACTGAACCCCTGCTCGAGGGCGCTCTCGAAGTACTCCGCAAGCAAGAGGTGAAAGAAGATCACGGTCTTCCGTGTACCAGGGGCCTTCGAGCTCGTCAATGCTTCGGCCCGCTTGCTGAACGACGGTGTGGATGCCGTCATCGCTATCGGCTGTGTCGTCCGTGGGGACACCCCTCACTTCGACTACATCTGTCAGGGGAGTAACCTTCGGCATATCCCAGCTGAACATGACGAACTCACTGGCCTCCGCACGAGCTCCCTACGCACCCGTCATCTTCGGCGTCCTGACGACCGAAACGATGGAGCAGGCTGAGGAGCGAGCAGGCGGTCGACTGGGCAACAAGGGAGCCGAGGCTGCAGAGACGGCACTGAAGATGTGCCGTCCCATTTGCACAGTTCAGAAATAGTTTGTACCTTTGCACTGCAAAGAACAGGTAAGGGCAGTTACCAGAGTGGCCAAATGGGGCTGACTGTAACTCAGCTGGCTTACGCCTTCGGTGGTTCGAATCCATCACTGCCCACCCTTTCCGTCATCAGGAATGCGGAAGTAGCTCAGTTGATAGAGCATTAGCCTTCCAAGCTAAGGGTCGCGGGTTTGAGCCCCGTCTTCCGCTCTACGCTGACTAAGCAAGCTATAAGATGCGCGTCTCTCTGAGATGCGCATCTTGCTTTTTATACCACCCTCGAGCACAGGGCTCGGCGCCACAGGCTTGTGTATATGGGAGGAATTTAGTTACTTTGCAAGCGCAAACCACACAGGGTTCCTTGGCCGAGTGGTTAGGCACCGGTCTGCAAAACCGTTTACGGCGGTTCGATTCCGCCAGGAACCTCAGAAGTAGAGCTCCGCTATCCCACAGGATGGCAGAGCTCTCTGCTTTTATCAGTCCAGCTATCCCGCCCTACCGTCACTTCTGCATCTAAGCCACGAGGCACATCGCCTAACATATGGTGGTTATTGGCTATCTTTATGATAGTCGATATCCGATGAGGGAGGGTAGTAGCCACTTCCCTTATAGGCACCCACGATTAGACTCTCGGCGGCTACCACGAGAGACATTTCGATACATGAAGCATATCTCCCCTTTATCTTACTGGACCTCAAGATGAAGCCCAGAAGTCTCTTCGAGGAATACTCCACGGATGGCCGTCAAATAACATCCGAAGAGAGAGTGCTTGCCTTCGCCCGTACGGTCTGGGCTGGCTACCACCTCAAAGAAGAAGCCCTCCGCTACTTGGCTGAGAAAGGTGCATCACGAGACGAGACTCGCTGGTACGAAGTCCGCGGTACTCTTGCCTCTATAAACGAAGACCTGATACAGCGCATCACAGAGCGGGTGCGCATAAACAAGGAAGACCCAGACATAGCCGAGCTATTGGGCTTCACTCGCTCCAACTACAAGCCCAAAGTCTTGCGCTCCTTTTCACTGGAGGAGCACGCGGACCTTCTCGAAGAGATATTCCGAAGAAGCTTCTCGATGCGAGAGCTCGTCCGAGAGTACATCAAAGATCGACCACCTTACCATCCGCTACTTGATCCCTCCATTGACCCTAAGCTGATAGTGAGCGCTGCCTCAAGCGCATCGAGACGATGGAGCAGTGGGATGAGACGCTGGAGATCAACACGGCATTTGTGTGGTGGACTTACCGAGGTCTCTATGCCTCTTGGTTTCTCATGCACTGGGAAAAACTCCAAGATCAAAAGGCCTTCCCTCTACCCAATTATGTCGCGGAGCACACAAACCCAGTGATGTGGAGCCTCCCACCATGCCACCCTATTGAGCTTGCACTGGCCAAGAAGTATTTCCCCATCGAGGAGCAGGAGTATCTCAAAGCCAACGATGACCTCCAGCGAGAGCGCCTCCCTATCCTTAGCGACCAGACAAGCGGAGATCCTTTGGCTACAAGCCCCTGCATTCGATGATCCCGTCTATGTATGGCGCACAAGCTATGAGGGCAAGCCCGCTCAGCACACCTCGCGCCTATACAAAGAGGGAGTAGTATCCATCTGCATCCAAGACTACGCCCAGACAGGCTGTGACAAGGGACACCAAGAGTACTTCGACGCACTCGCCGCAGGGGAGAAAAGCCCACGTCCCAAGGGTGCTGCGTACATCCAGGACTTTATGAAGCTGGCGAGCAAAGCCAAGGAGCAAGACCTCCTCGTCGTAGCAAGATACAAGAGGGAGAGCGCCGTACGCATTGGCCTTATCAAGCAAGGGACAGAGTATTATGTGGAGCAGCACGCAGGCTACCGCCTCTACTACTTCAAGCTTAAGAGTGCCTACTGCACACCCTGCTGGGGGACTCTTTGGGACGACCTTGGCCCCAAAGATTATCCGCTCCTGCAGAGCACCATCAAGACGATGAGGACCATCACTCAGGTGGTCAATCAGCGAAAGAAAGAGGCGGTCTACAGAGCCTACTATGGCGTCATCTACCCACAGCACTACAGTCTCCTCTCCGATGAGGCTACCGAGGAGCTATGCAAGATGTGGCTTACCTCTGACCTTGCAGATGCCTATGGACTATCCGTCACACACATAGATCCTAAGGGCTCTACTCCCCACGTAGATATCAGCGGGAGATCCTGGGGAATGACCACCCTTGCCCAAGTAACTCCCAGTAGCGACCCAGACAAAATCAAGAAGAGAGAGAATAGACTCCCAAGCATAGATGACCCTTACACCCAGTACGTCGTCTTCGCCGACTATATGCCTGACATACACCGACGCCCTTGGGGAAGGATCGACACCGCATCGGACTTGAGGAGGTTTGGAACGGCCTCTATGACATACCTAAATACAGAGAGCAGATAGCAGAGCTCTGCTCTCTAAGATATCAACCCGAGAAATAACATCTAAGGACTACCACATGAGACCGTTGCGCAAGGTCTCATATATAGGTGTATGGGTGCATCGGTAGAGCTATATAGGATGGCGAAGAAAGCTATATAGCTTTAGACTGATTCCTATATAGCTTTACTTGGATTCCTATATAGCTTTGTGATGTGACCTATATTAGGTTGTTGCTCTGCGTAGGGATAAAAGTTGTGGACGAGTGGTAAAAAAGTTTGGACTACGCACGTGGCTCTAATATCTACGTACGTGGATATTTGGATTTACGTGCCTGGTCTTTAAGACTACGTGCATAGATGCGGAAAAGCCACTACGTGAAGGCACTTTTTCCTTCGCAAGAAGAACACTTTTCCTCCGCTGTATAAGAGGAATACTCACGATAAGGCGAAGGGCTTGCGTGTCACTTCGGAGAGGTATATCGGGAAGCTGGTCGTGCGATACCTTAGCACTCTAAATAGAGCACAGGACTCGCGGCAACAGTATCCACATAGGATGCGTAGGCGTGAGGGGGAAATAGCTTCCCGTCCCTCACGCCTACGCTATTTCTATCCGACAGGATGGCGGAGCTCTCTGCTTTAGCCGCAGGGCATGCGGGGCGGCTGGGTCGGGGCTTTTTGCTTATCTTTGACTTTTGAGATCGTGCCCACTCTGGGCGCATCTTCTCTCCATGTACATTATTATATAGAAATACAGATACTCATCTCACATGAAGCGACTATTCGCATGTACCCTTGCGCTATGTGCCGCCCTCAGCCACCAGCTACAGGCCCAGCGCTCTGAGCTCCGCCTCGAGAAGGGGTGGCGCTTCACCCGCCAGGACCAGGCTTCCTTCTCCACCCCCGACTACAACGACAGCAAGTGGAGCCGTGTCACCGTCCCCCACGACTGGGCGATCTACGGGCCCTTTAGCTTTGAGAACGACAAGCAGCATCTGGCTATCGCACAGGATGGTCAGAAGGAAGCTATGGAGCATGCTGGTCGTACCGGTGGCCTTCCCTTCGTAGGGGCTGGCTGGTACCGCCGCAGCTTGGACATCCCCCAAGACCTCGGTGACCGCCGTGTCTTCCTCCGCTTCGATGGCGCGATGAGCCACGCCCGCGTCTACGTCAACGGCAAGGAGGTCGGCTACTGGCCCTATGGCTACAACACGTTTGCCTTCGACATCACCCCATACGTTCGTCCCGGCGCAAGCAACACGCTTGCTGTCCGCCTGGAGAACAAGCACGAGAGCAGCCGCTGGTACCCTGGCGCAGGGCTCTACCGCAACGTGCACCTCACCATCACCTCCCCCGTCTACGTCCCTCTCTGGGGCACGCAGATCCAGACGCCCCACAGCCAAGGCAAGCCACGCCTATGTGGATGTCCGTACACGCATCGCAGGGATGAGCTCGCTCGCTGGCCGTCCCTCTGCAGGTGACGACCCAGCTCCTCTCCCCTGCTGGCAAGGTCGTCGCACAGTGCGAAGAGGAGATCCAGAGCTCTAGTGCTGAACACCTCTGCCATACGGGCTTCGAGCTCCAGAGCCCCCAGCTCTGGGACATCGACCAGCCTCACCTCTACAAGTATGTCGTCGAGCTAAGCGATGGCGGACGTGTACTCGACCGCGACACCACGACCTTCGGTATCCGCTCCATCGAGCTGAAGGCGGGCGAAGGCTTCTTCCTCAACGGCCGTAAGCTGAAGTTCCAAGGCGCTTGCCTCCACCACGACCTCGGCCCTCTCGGTGCCGCTGTCAACGAGGCTGCTATGCGCCGTCAGATCCGCCAGATGCAGGATATGGGCGTCAATGCCATCCGCACCTCGCACAACATGCCCGCACCTGAGTTCGTCCGTCTCTGCGACGAGATGGGTATGCCTCTGATGGCCGAGAGCTTCGACTCATGGGCCCAGCCCAAGGTGCCCAACGGCTACAACCTGGACTTCAACGAGTGGCATGAGCGTGACCTCACGAACCTCATCCACCAGTTCCGCAACAGCCCCTCGGTCATCATGTGGAGCATCGGGAACGAAGTCCCCGAGCAGCCCAGCTTCGAAGGCGCTAAGCTCGCCTACCGCCTGCAGGAGATCTGCCACCGCGAAGACCCCACGCGCCCCGTCACCAACGGCATGGACAATCCCCTCGGCGTGCTGAAGAGCGGTATGGCTGGTACCCTTGACATCCCGGGCTTCAACTACCGTCCCTTCCTCTACGACACCGCACACAAGGTCCTGCCTCAGGGCTTCCTCCTCGGCTCCGAGACCTGCTCCACGGTGAGCTCGCGCGGTGTGTATAAGTTCCCCGTCGTACGCAAGAGCATGGCGAAGTACCCCGACCATCAGTCTTCGGGCTACGACGTCGAGCACTGCGGCTGGAGCAACCTCCCCGAGGATGACTTCATCCGTCAGGATGACCTCAGCTGGAGCATGGGCGAATTCATCTGGACGGGTATCGATTACCTCGGTGAGCCTACCCCCTACTACAGCGAATGGCCCAGCCACTCCTCGCTCTTCGGTGCTATCGACCTGGCAGGTATCCCCAAGGATCGCTTCTATCTCTACCGCAGCCACTGGAACAAGGACGCTGAGACGCTTCACATCCTCCCCCACTGGACGTGGCCTGGGCGCGAAGGACAGGTAACCCCTATCTTCGTGTACACCAACCATCCCCGAGGCCGAGCTCTTCATCAACGGCAAGAGCCAGGGTCGCCAGAAGAAGGATACGAGCATCACCATCGACGCTACGGAGAACAAGGAGAGCCAAGAGGCCTTCACCCGTCAGAAGCGCTACCGCCTGATGTGGATGGATACGAAGTACGAGCCAGGTGAAGTCAAGGTCGTTGCCTACGACAAGTCTGGTAAGGCTGTCGCCGAGCAGGTCGTCCGCACGGCTGGTCGTCCCCATCACCTTGAGCTCATCGCTGACCGCACGAGCATCACCGCCGACGGCAAGGATATCGCCTTCGTCACGGTACGTGTCGTAGACAAGGACGGCAACCTCATCCCCGACGATGCACGCCTCCTGCAGTTCAAGGTCACGGGTGCAGGCTCCTTCCGTGCTGCTGCGTCGGGCAATCCCGCCTCACTCGATGCCTTCCACCTGCCCCAGCACCACGCCTTCAGTGGTCAGCTCGTAGCCCTCGTACAGAGCGGTGAGAAGGCTGGCGAAGCTATCCTCTCCGTCTCAGCTAAGGGCCTGCCCACGGCTAAGATCCGCATCCAAGTCACGAAGTAGCCACCCGTCGTGTCGCTACAGCTCGACTTCATACACCATATCCTCTCGCTGCAGGAGACCTATCGGGGCACATCCCCCGATAGGATCCTCCTCGGCAAAGGATCACTCTCTCGCGAGGAGCGCACTGCGCTTGCCCTGCAGCTGACGGCAGAGTCAGCCCTCCGAAGGAAGCTCCCCAGCTGGCACACGGCTGGGGTTTTCCTTCCCTCATCACTGACGCTGGAGCAGTGCTCGAGCGAAGAGGCCGCCCGCTATAAGGCACGCTTCGCCACGCCTACCGACCGCCTCATCGACCTTACGGGGGGCTTCGGCGTGGACTTCTGGGCACTCACGAGCGTCACGGGGCAAGGGGTCTACGTCGAGCGACAGGCAGACCTCGTCGCAGCAGCACGAGCGAACCTCCCTCGCCTACTCCCCGAGGCAAAGCTCCAGCTCATCCACGGTGAGTCGATCCCTCAGCTACGGGAGCTCATCTCCACACACCAGCCTACCCTCATCTACCTCGATCCCGCCCGCAGAGAGGGCGAGGACACGACGCGTAGAGTCTACGCCATCGAGGACTGTGAGCCCAGCCTACACACGCTCCTCCCCGAGCTTCACACCCTCTATCGTGAGCTCTCCCTACCCTTCCCCCGCCTTCTCGTCAAGCTCTCCCCGATGCTCGATGTGGTGCATACGCTCCGCTCAGTCGCTGGCGTGCGGGAGCTACACGTCGTCTCCGTACGAGGTGAAGCCAAAGAGCTTCTCCTCCTCATCGACCTCGCTGAGGCTACGGGCGAAGCGAAAGCCCGAGGCGGTGACCTTCGTCGCTCAAGACCTCCATCCCACACAGCCTACACCTGCCTTCATCCTCCCCGAAGCCCTACACTACGAGGAGAGCGCCGAGCTACGCTATGCCGTGAGCCCACGCGCCTACCTCTTCGAGCCTCACGCGGCACTGATGAAGACGGGGCTCTACCGCAGTATCGGCGCCGTCTACGGCCTCGAAGCCCTGCACCCCAATAGCCACCTCTACACGGCAGACACGCTGCCCGAAGCGCCCTTCCCTGGGCGCGTCTTCGCTGTCGAGGCGGTCTATCCCTTCGCCTCGTCCCAGCTCAAGGCACTCGGTCGGGAGATCGGTGCAGCGCAGATCACCTGCCGTAACTTCCCCCTGCGCCCCGAAGCCCTGCGCGCTAAGCTCCGCATCAAGGACAGCGCCGAGCAGACGCTCTTCGGCACGACAGCCTCCGACGGCTCGCACGTACTCATCCGCTGCCGCCGCGTCTAAGGCGCTACGACAGCACGCAAAACGGCCTCACGCCCCACGACTACTCCGAGGAGAGTCGTGGGGCGTGAGCCGTTTGAGTAGGGGGAGCGAGAGCCTTAGAGGCGCTCGATATCCTTGAAGTAGTTGTACGTACCGACCTTGAGCTCGATGCAGGCAGCTTCGTCACAGACGATGATGCCCTTGGGGTGGAGCTGCAGAGCGGTGATCGTCCACATCTGGTTCACACAGCCTTCGACGGCCTGCTGCAGGGCACGAGCCTTTGCCGTGGCCGTTGACGAGGATCAGCACCTCACGGGCAGCCATGACGGTACCGACACCGACGGTGAGGGCGGTCTTAGGCACCTTGTTCACGTCGCCATCGAAGAAGCGGCTGTTGGCGATGATGGTGTCGGTGGTGAGGGTCTTCATACGGGTGCGTGAGGTCAGCGAAGAGCCTGGCTCATTGAAGGCGATGTGCCCGTCGGGGCCGATACCGCCGAGGAAGAGGTCGATACCACCAGCGGCGAGGATCGCTTCCTCGTAGGCAGCGCACTCGGCCTCGAGGTCGGTGGCATTACCGTTGAGGATGTGTACGTTCTCCTTCTTGATGTCGATGTGGCTGAAGAGTTCTTCCACATGAAGGTGTGGTAGCTCTCGGGATGATCCTGGGGGATACCTACGTACTCGTCCATGTTGAAGGTGACGACGTGCTCGAAGGATACGCGCCCGGCCTGATGAGCAGCCACCAGGGCACGATACATGCCGAGGGGCGATGAGCCTGTGGGCAGACCAAGTACGAAGGGCTTAGCAGCCGTAGGAGCGGCAGCATTGATCTTCTGGACTACATAGTCCGCTGCCCACTGGGAGATGCCCACATAGTCGGGCTGGATGATTAGACGCATGCGATCTGTGTTTAGAAATTTGATGGATTGATATGCCAATTGGAATTAGGGGGGACTAAGCCTTGAGGCGCTCGGCCATCTGCGTGCCGAGGTCCCAAGCTGCGCCGATGACGGAGGGAAGGTCCGCCATCTTCAGCTCGAAGCCCTCACCGACAGCCTCCCACTTCATCTCTTCGGCGAAGGGGCGGAGGCGCTTGAGGGCTGCGGGAGCCCACGCATAGGAGCCAAAGGCCGCGTAGATGCGGTCCTTGACGTCGCGGATGCGGATGAGGTTCATGAGGTTCTCTATGGGAGAGAAGAGCTCACCGCAGTAGGTGGGGCTACCGATGATGAGACCACGGTAGCGGAAGACATCACGCAGGATGACCGAGGGGTCGCTCTTGGTGACGTTGTGACAGACGATGGACTTCACGCCTGAGGCAGCGAGGCTCTGTGCGAGGATGTCGGCCAGCTGCTCGGTATTGCCGTACATCGAGCCGTAGAGGATGACGACACCCTCCTCGGTCTCACTGCTCGAGAGGCGATCGTAGAGGCCGCGAGCATCGGCAAAGCCCTCACGCGTCCAGACGACGCCGTGCGAGGGGCATACATACTCGATGTCGAGGCCCTGCTTGTCGATATTGGCCAGCGCCTTCTTGACGAAGGGGCCGTACTTCCCGACGACGCAGGCGTAGTAGCGCACCATCTCATCGAGGTAGGACTGGCGGTCGGTGAGGTGGCTATCGAAGATATGACCACTCAGCGCACCGAAGGAGCCGAAGGCATCAGCAGAGAAGAGGAGGCGGTTGGACTGCTCGTAGGTGAACATCACCTCGGGCCAGTGTACCATAGGAGCCATCAGGAAGGAGAACTCATGGCTACCGATACGCAGTGCATCGCCACTCTTGACCTCGTGGAGGCCCGTCGTGATGCCATGGAAGCCACTGAGCATATCGAAGGTCTTCTTATTCCCCACGATCTGCATGTCGGGGTAGCGCTGACGCAGGAGACCGATCGAGCCACCATGGTCAGGCTCCATGTGGTTGATGATCAGATAATCCACGGGGCGGCCCTGCAGGATGAGGTCAAGCTTGTGGAAGAAGATATCCGAGTAGCAGACGTCGACCGTATCGATGAGGGTCGTCTTCTCGTCTACGATGAGATAGGCGTTGTAAGCCACGCCCGAGGGGATCGACCAGACGTTCTCGAAGCGCTCTTTCATGCGGTCGTTCACGCCGACGTAGTAGACGGAGTCAGTGATCTGAGGTACTTGGTACATAGTCCGTAGTGTAGTGATAGGGTGTAGTAGTATGGATAAGACAAGGAAGGGGCGCTCCCCCGCAGTCGTCAAGGACTCGGGGAGCGCCTCTATGTTGTTAGCTTTTCTTTTTGTCTAAGGGCTCAGGGCTGAGCGGATGGCGGTAGGCGTAGACGATGAGTGCGATGCCTGCCACGACGAAGGGGATGCTAAGCAGTTGCCCCATATTGATACCGTAGCTGGCGACCATATTGACCTCCCAAGCCTCCTGCACGTTCTTGATGCTCTCGACGAAGAAGCGGAAGCCGAAGACGCCCGTCAGGAAGTAGCCGAGGATGAGGCCCGAGTAGCGGCGAGCAGCGTCACGCACCCAGTAGAGATACATACACAGGGCGAAGACGAGGAGGTAAGCCAGCGCTTCGTAGATCTGTGTCGGGTGGCAGGCGGGGATCGCCATACCGCGCTCAGCGTAGCCAGCGAACTCCGAGGCGCGAGGGAAGATGAAGCCCCAAGGCGCATCGGTCGGGCGGCCGAAGATCTCGCTATTCATCAGGTTCCCCATACGGATGAGTGCCGCAGCCAGCCCCGTGGGGACAGCCAGACGGTCGAGCGTCCAGAGGATGGACTTCTTCGTCACACGGCGCGAGTAGATCCATACGGCGAGGATGATCCCGATGGTCCCCCCGTGGCTCGCCAAGCCACCTTCCCACACCTTGAGGATATCCCCAGGGTGGGCGAGGTAGTAGGAGGGATTATAGAAGAGGACATGCCCCAGTCGCGCCCCGATGACGGTGCCGAGGACGACATAGATATAGAGGGAGTTCATCCACTCCTCCGGCAGGCGCTCACGCTTCCAGATACGCTCCTCGATCATCGGGCCGAGGATCAGGAGCCCGAGGGCGAAGAGGAGGCCGTACCAGCGGATACCACGGCCGAAGATATCTATGATGACGGGATCGACATCCCAAGTGATGGCACTAAGCATAGGCTAAAGGGCTTACAGAGAGAGGGGAAATAAAGGATTAGCAGAGCTTGCCGATCCAGTGCTCGCGCTCACCAGGGAGCAGGTCGATGACAGGGATCTCCTGCATCGTGTAGCAGCCAGGAGCCAGACGGCGCGTAGCACGTGCTACGGCGACGAGGATCTGAGCGGTGAGAGCGGGGTTATTGATCTTCATGTTGAACTCGAGGAGCTGATTCTGCGTGGTGCCCGAGACGCCCTTGCGAGTCATGTGTACGCCGTGCCCCATGTCGATGAGCTGGTCGACGTCATCGACGACGGTGACGTGCGTCTCGTCATGGACGAAGTACGCATCCGACTTGATCGCCTGGATGACCTCCTCGGCCTTGTAGCCAGACTCCAGCTCGATGTAGACCATACGGCGGTGGATACCCGTGCCCGTGGGGATCGTCATCGAGAGGGCCTTGCGGACACCTGCGATGGCCTTCACGGCGACGGTGTGGCCCATGCTCATACCTGGGCCGAAGTTGGTATAGGTGATCCCCTTAGGGGACGATAGCCTCCATCAGCGTGCGGACGACCGAGTCACTCCCTGGGTCCCAGCCCGAGGCGATGACGGAGACGGCGCCGTGGGCACGGGCGGTCTCGCCGAGGTTCTTACGCAGCTGCAGGATATCGGTGTGGATATCGAAGCTGTCGACCGTATGGATGCCCAGTGGGAGGATCTGCTGAGCGGTAGCCTCTACCAGACGCGTAGGGGTACAGAGGATAGCTACATCGACGTCCTCCAGCTCCTCGATGCGGCTGACGACGCGGTAGGGACGGAGTTCGTAGGGGACATTCGAGGGGTCACGACGCACGACACCTGCGATCTCAAAGTCGGGTGCAGCCTCGAGGGCTTCGATGGTATAGCGGCCGATGTTCCCGTAGCCGACGACAGCGGCACGCAGCTTCTTTATCTCTGACATGTTTCTTCTGCTTTTTTAGGTGAGTAAATGATTGGTAGATCTATTATAACTACAAAGATACGAAAACCACCCTATGCCACTGGCCCCTCACTCCACGACGACAGACCACCCTCCCGTAGGGGTGCGACGAGGGAGCCATACAGCCCCCTTCCGAGGAGCTATACCAGGCAGTCCTCCAAGGGAGCAGAGGAAAAGGCGCGAAGTAGCACGGCACTTCTCTGGAGCGCTGCGAGAACTTCTCCCAAAGCACTATACCTATTCCGCTGTCTACGCACGTAGATTTTAGGGCCAGGCACGTAAATCCTATCATCTCTGCACGTAGTCTTTAAGTCCTCGCACGTAGACGAAAGAATAGGCATAGTGCATCGCAACTTTTCCCCTACTCCTCCACAACTTTTCCTCGCTTGTTTCAAGCCCATTGCAGCACCACTTCGCTCCTCACAGCCGTATCAAAGGGAGGGCTTTCTCCGCCACGTCGTAGACTCGCCGAAGGGCGAGAATCCACACCTCCACCCTATCCCCCATCGTTTGCGTGAGAAAAATCTCTATCTTCGCTCTCAGACGATACACTACTTCCCTTTCCTGAAGGCGCTATGAGGTCACCCACCAGAAGGACCGTGAGAAGCAAGCACCGCCTGCCGTTAACAAGTCATACGAACACCCAATCCCTACGGCACACACCGATGGGACTATGCACCCTAAGGCGACCTCATCACCAACCCTAATAGTCCTCAATCCTATGAGAAAGCTCGTACTCCCTATGGCTAACTTCAAGAGATTAGCTGGAGTGCTCCTCGCTACGTCTGTAGTAGCTACCTCCGCAGCAGCTCAAGAGTCACAGAAGCCTACCCTGACGACCGAGATCGGTCTCTCCACCGTGTGGAACACGGGGATGAATGTCTCTCCCTTCGGCTTAAAGTATCAGTCCGAATACTTTGGCTTACGTCCCGCCCTACATGCACAGCTCCTCCTACAGTACAAGCCAGGGGAGGCCATCGGCTTAGAAGCGCAGGGCTTGCAGTGGCGCAAGTCACTCGCTGACTTATCTGCAGAGACGCGTATCCAGCAGAGCTATGTGGGGCTGGCTTGGGCTAAGGTAAGCCCACTCAATAGGCAGAGCTTCCTCCTGCGGAATAGTCTCAGCGTGGGCGTCACCTACACCCACGGCTTAGGACAAGCATGGGGGAGCCGCGCTGAGACCAAGGCGAATGCCTGGGGGATAGGGCTCACCTACCGCCTGACACTGGGCTACCGTCTATCGCAGTACCATGCTATCGGCTTGCAGGTCGGGCTGAGCACCTATAGCACCTTCGGCTGGCGAGGGACATTTAGCCCCGATGCCTACACAGGGAGCATCCTCGGGAAGAATACGAATGTCGGGGTCTATCCCAGCGTAGGCCTTGTCTTCACCAACCCATTAGGGCGATAGGCATACACCACACCGATCCGTCCTCCACTCGATCCCGTGAGGGGGTATGCTTAGCTGATCGGCTATAGCATACCCCCTCACGGGCGATTTGACCTCTGGTGAGACACAGAGCGCTACCCGCCGCCACTCCCTTGGTTTTCGTATCTTTGTGAACTCATAAACATAGAGATAGATAACGACACATAATCATAATGGCAAAAGAACTCAAGGAACTGACTCCCCGCCGCGTGGATTACTCCCAGTGGTATCAGGATCTCGTCATCAAGGCAGACTTAGCTGAGAGCGCCGCCGTGCGCGGCTGTATGGTCATCAAGCCCTACGGCTACGCTATCTGGGAGCGCATGCAGCGCCAGCTCGATGACATGTTTAAGGGAAACGGGTCACTACAACGCATACTTCCCCCTCTTCATCCCGAAGAGCTTCCTCAGCAAGGAGGCCGACCACGTCGAGGGCTTCGCTAAGGAGTGTGCCGTCGTCACCCACTACCGCCTGAAGACCAGCCCTGACGGGGGCGTCGTCGTCGACCCTGAGGCTAAGCTCGAGGAAGAGCTCATCGTGCGCCCTACCTCCGAGACCATTATCTGGAATACGTACAAGGGCTGGATCCAGTCCTACCGTGACCTGCCGATCCTCTGCAACCAGTGGGCGAACGTCGTGCGCTGGGAGATGCGTACCCGCCTCTTCCTGCGCACCGCTGAGTTCCTCTGGCAGGAAGGTCACACCGCCCACGCTACCCGTGAGGAGGCCGAAGAAGAAGCCGTACGCATGGTCAATGTCTACGCTGACTTCGCCCGTGACTTCCTCGCTATCCCCGTGCATGTCGGTGTGAAGAGCGCCAACGAGCGCTTCGCTGGTGCCGTAGAGACCTACACCATCGAGGCCCTGATGCAAGATGGCAAGGCGCTGCAGAGCGGTACGTCACACTTCCTTGGGCAGAACTTCGCCAAGGCCTTCGACGTCACCTTCACCAACAAGGACGGCCAGCAGGAGCTCGTATGGGCTACCTCATGGGGCGTCTCGACCCGTCTAATGGGTGCGCTCATCATGAGCCACTCCGATGACAACGGTCTTGTCCTCCCCCCAACGCTCGCCCCTCATCAGGTCGTCATCGTCCCCATCTACAAGACGCTCGAGCAGCGTGACGAGATCGGCCGCCACGTCGAGCCCCTCATCGCCGAGCTGAAGAAGCGCGGCATCCGTGTGCGCTACGACGACGCAGACAACAAGAAGCCCGGGTGGAAGTTCTCCGAATACGAGCTCAAGGGCGTACCCGTGCGCCTGGCCCTCGGTGGCCGTGACCTCGAGAACGGCACCGTAGAAGTCGCTCGCCGTGACACGCTCACCAAGGAGACCTGCGCCTTCGACGGCATCGCCGATCACATCGCTCAGCTCCTCGACGAGATCCAGCAGAACATCTACCAGAAGGCGCTCGACTACCGCGAGAGCCACACCATCACGGTCGACACCTATGAGGAATTCAAGGAGAAGATCGAGGAAGGAGGCTTCATCCTCGCTCACTGGGACGGTACTCCCGAGACCGAAGAGAAGATCAAGGCCGAGACAAAGGCCACGATCCGCTGCATCCCCCTCGAGGGCGACAAGACTCCAGGCAAGTGCATGGTCACCGGCAAGCCTTCGGCTCAGCGTGTCCTCTTCGCCCGCGCCTACTAACCCATCATCACAGACTACCCTATGGCCAGCATACGTGACGGAGAGAACGAACTCTCCCTCCTCGGATCGAAGACCACCCAGTACAGCCAGGACTACGCTCCTGAGGTACTGGAGGCCTTCACCAACAAGCATCAGGGCAACGACTACTGGGTGCGCTTCCACTGCCCCGAGTTCACCAGCCTCTGCCCCATCACGGCACAGCCCGACTATGCGACCATCTACATCAACTACATCCCCGATGTGCGCATGGTCGAGAGCAAGAGCCTCAAGCTCTACCTCTTCAGCTTCCGCAATCATGGGGCCTTCCATGAGGACTGCGTGAATATCATCATGAAGGACCTCATCGAGCTTATGGATCCACGATACATCGAGGTCGTCGGGGACTTCACCCCACGCGGCGGTATCAGCATACTGCCCTTCGCCAACTACGGGCGCCCCAGCACGAAGTACGAGGAGCTCGCCTTCCAACGCTTAGCTAACCACCCCGTACGATGAAGAAAGTCCTTGCCATCATCAACCCCATCTCTGGTACGGGGTCGAAGAAAAATATCCCCGATCTCTTAGGCCAAGCCTACAACGCATCGGAGTACGAACTCTTCCTCACCTACACCAAGGCCGCTGGGCACGCCGAAGAGCTTGCCCGACGTGCCGCCAGTGAAGGCTACGACCACGTCATAGCCGTCGGAGGTGATGGCACGGTCAATGAGGTCGCACGCGGCCTCGTCGGGAGCCAGACGGCTCTCGGCATCGTACCGAAGGGCTCGGGCAATGGCCTGGCACGCTCGCTCGGCCTCTCGATGAAGAGCGATCAGGTCATCCAGCAGCTCGTCAGCGGTCGCCGTATCGCTATCGACAGCTGCGAGCTCAACGGACGTCCCTTCTTCTGCACCTGCGGGATGGGCTTCGATGCAGCCGTCAGTAGGACCTTCGCCGAGGCCTCCACACGTGGCCCCGTGACCTACCTGCGCACGATGATCGAGGAGTACCGTTCCTTCAAGCCCGAGACCTATCGCCTCGACATCAACGACGGTGAGCGCACCCTCGAGACGGAGGCCTTCGTCCTCGTCGTGGCGAACGCCACGCAGTACGGGAACAATGCCTACATCGCTCCCGAGGCGGACCTGTCGGATGGCCTACTGGATCTGGCGATCATACGCCCCTTCCCCGTCCTCGAGGCTGCTGTGGTCTTAGGTGACCTCATGCTCGGCAAGCTCGCTGGCAACAAGCACTATGAGACCGAGCGCATCAAGTCGCTCCGTATCGAGCGCCCCACAGCAGGCGCCGTACATATCGACGGTGAGCCCCTCGAGCTGGGTACCACCATCGACATCAAGCTGCTGCCCCCACTCGCTGCACGTCATCATCCCCCAATAGCACGCCTCCCCTCAGCACGCCATGGCCAAGAAACGGGCCTTGCCCCCACGCCCACGCCTCCGACGTACGCACCGCCTCACGCTCACCCTCAACGAGCGCGAGTACAAGGCGATCATCGACCACTGTAGAGCCGACGTATCGCGAGCCGCACGGGCTGGATGCGCGAGGTCATCATGGCCGAGGTCATCACGGAGCATGAGCGCAATGCGCCCTTCCTCTTCGACGAAGCTGAGATGCAGTGATGAGCACCATCCTCCCCTATTCTGACGAATACTTCATGCGCCAGGCCCTCGATGAGGCAGCCTTGGCCTACGAAGCGGGCGAAGTACCCATCGGTGCTGTCGTCGTCTGCCGCGGGCAGATCATCGCCCGAGCGCACAACGAGGTCGAGCGCCTCAGTGACCCCACAGCCCATGCCGAGGTGCTGGCGGTGACAGCCGCCACGGAGTATATGGGTAGTAAGTTCCTCCCCGACTGCCAGCTCTATGTGACAGTGGAGCCCTGCGTGATGTGCGCTGGGGCTCTCTTCTGGGCTCGCTTAGGGGAGATTATTTATGGTGCAGGAGAGGAGAAGTTCGGCTACCGACACTATGCGCCCGACCTCTTCCCCCGTCGTGCCAAGATACGCGGAGGACTGCTCGCCGACGAGGCGCGCGAGCTGATGCAGCGCTTCTTCGCAGCACGCCGATAGCCTCTGTTTATCGCATCTCATACCATATTAGTGCGCCTTAGTACGAGTATTGGGGCACTTTATGTACATTTGGAGCGTTTTATGAGTGGCGGGAGACCGCCTTACTCTGAACTCGGGGGAGGAGCGTCCTCCCACTATACTATACTGACGTAACCTGATCAATAGACCCCAATACGTGATGACGACTAAGACACCACGCGCGACTCGACTCGCGAAAAGCCTCCTGATAGCAGCTGCCTTGGGAGGGCTTTCTTACACCCAACTATCCGCACAAGTATCTACCCTCCGCACAGGCCGTCTCCCCAACGGGCTGACGTACTACATCAGCCGTGATGCGGGTGCCTCCGAGGGTACGGCACACTTCTTCCTCCTACAGAATGTCGGAGCGATCCTCGAGGATGACAAGCAGAATGGGCTTGCCCACTACCTCGAGCACATGGCCTTCGAAGCCACCGAGCACTTCCCTGGTGGCGTGATGAACTACCTGCGCACGCGTGGCCTCTACAGCTTCGACGCACGCACGGGTACGGACGACACGCGCTACAGCATCATGGATGTCCCCACGACAGAGAAGGGCCTCACCGACTCCGTGCTCCTCATCCTCAAGGACTGGTGCAGTGGCATCTCCATCACCGAGAAGGATACGGAGAAGCAGCGCGGCATCATCATCGAAGAGTGGCGCCAGCGTGGCGGCATCGACAAGCGTCTCAGCGATAGTATCGCCGGCGTCATCTACAATGGCTCGCAGTACTCCAAGCGCAATGTCATCGGTAGCCTCGACGTCCTGAAGACCTTCAAGTATCCCGATATCCAAGCCTTCTACAAGACGTGGTACCGCCCCGACCTGCAGTGCGTGATGATCGTCGGGGATATCGACCCCGCCGCCTATGAGCAGAAGGTGCAGAAGCTCTTCGCTTCGCTCCCCGCACCTCGCAATGCTAAGGCACGCCCTCCCTATGCGATCGACGACAATGAGCAGCCCCTCTACTATCGCTTCACCGATAAGGAGAACCGCTCACACTCCTACGGGCTCTACCAGCGTGTAGCTACCCCCACGAACCGCCCCACGACAGAGGCTACGAAGGACTACCTCCTCGGGCAGCTCTTCAACACCCTGGCTCCACAGTACTTCGCTCGCCTGCGCAACCGTGGTGAGGAAGCCTATGTCGCTGCCTCGGTGAGCTACTCACCACTGGTACGTGGCTATGGGCAGTTCGCATGGGACTTCGTACCCTACTCGGGTCAGGACAAGACTGCCCTCCAGCAGATCCTCGCCGCTCGAGCTCAGATGCCCTATGGCTTCTTCAGCGATGATGCCTTCGAGGCCGAGAAGCAGAAGCTCTATGATGGCATGAAGGAAGTGCTGAGCGATGACAAGGGCCTCGGTACGCCACAGAACTTCATCGACATCTACCGCAACAACTACCTCTACGGTACGCCGATGCGCGAATTCCGCCAGCAGCTCGAGGACAACCTCGAGGCACTCGTCGAGCTGGAGGCTGACGACCTGCGCGCTTGGCTCAAGCAGCGTGCGATGGGAGACCGCAACCTCGCCTTCGTCGCCTACACCAATAGTCCCTCCGCACCAGCTATCGGCGAGCAGGAGTTCCTCAAGGAGCTGGCAGCTCACAATACTCCCGTACAGGCTGCCGAAAGCAGTGAGCCTGCACCTATCACGAAGCTCATCGACTTCAAGCTCCCCGCAGGGAAGATCACTCGTGAGAAGAAGATCCCTTCACTCGACGCTACCGAGTGGACGCTCTCCAATGGCATGAAGGTCATCTATAAGAATCTGGCCAAGGAGCTCAAGGGCGAAGTCCTCTTCCTCGCTTCGGCTAAGGGTGGTCAGTCCATCGTCAAGCCTGCCGACCTCCCCTCCTTCTCCGCTATGCAGAGCCTCATCATGGCCTCGGGTCTCTATAAGTACGACCGCAACCAGCTCGCCCAGTGGCTGCGCAACCGCCCCATGGAGGTCAACCTCTCCATCACCGAGTACATCGACGGGATGCAGGCACGTAGTAAGACGGACGGCGTAGACGACCTCTTCTCCTACCTCTACCTCGTGCTGAATAAGCAGCGCTTCGACCAGCAGATCTTCGACAAGTGGCTCCAGCGTAAGCGCTACATCTATGACTCGAAGCCCCAGCAGGGTCGCGAAGCCGTCGACCGCGAGATCAGCGAACTGCTGAACCCCATCACCGAGGCCAACCCTCGTGAGGACAATACCTTCTACGATAAGATGAAGCTGAGCGACCTGCCCCGCCTCTACGCAGAGCACTTCGGTGACGCTTCACAGCTGACGGGCTGTCTCGTCGGTGACATCAGCGAAGCCGAAGCTAAGCGCATCGTCACGACCTATCTGGCTGCCCTGCCTGGCAACCCCAAGGCACCACGTCGCACCTACACGATCCGTGACCACAGCTCTCGTGAGCGTGTCATCGAGCGTACCTTCGAGGTCGACACCGAGGGGGATCTGGGCGAAGTAGAGCTCTCCTTCCTCGGAGATAAGAAGCTCACCGACCGCGAGCGCATCGCCCTCGGTCTGCTGGAGCCGCTCCTGCAGAACCGCCTCTTCGATGAGCTTCGTGAGAAGGAACAGGGTACCTACAGCATCGCCGTCAAGACGAACTACACCGACGACCCTGTAGCCAGCACGAGCCTCTCGATCCACTTCATCACCTCACGTGCTAAGGCCGACCACCTCAAGGCCCGCACCTATGAGATCCTCCGCTCCATCGCAGCAGGTCAGATCGACCGCGACGAGTATAAGAAGGTCCACATCCCTCAGGTCCTCGACGAAGAGGCTGAGGCGAAGGAAGCCGGTGACGGCATGGGCCTCGGCGTATGGATCGCCCTCCTGAATGCCTACGCTGAGACAGGCAAGGCCCCCGACCTCTCCAAGAAGACCGCTACTGGTCAGGAGGTCAAGGTCTCCGAAGTCACAGCTCAGGACGTCTCCTCCCTGCTGAAGAAGCTCCTCGACGAAGGCAAGCGCCGTGACATCGTCGTCAAGAGCCTCGCCCCCGAAGCAAAGACCTGGGAGCACTAAGCCCCCTCGCTATACGTATCAATATGCGCAAGCACCGCTGACACCGACAGTAGACTCTCAGGGCCCTCTCTCACGGGCTCTGAGAGTCGCTGCGTCAGCACCACTCAAGACACTGCGCCTCTGATACATCCCTACCACCTCGATAGATAAGTCATACCTATACCTATCCTCCATGCGACAACCATTAAGAATACGCCGGCGTCTGGCCCTCGGGCTTTGCCTGTGTGCGCTGGGACTCTCCACCCCCACTGAGGGCTGGAGCCAGACCCCTGCGACGCCGACCGTCTCGATCTCCTTCAAAGGACAAGGACATCGCCTCTATCCTCGACTTCATCGCCCAGAACTCAGGCTACAAGATTGAGTACGAGCCTGAGCTTCGTACCGCAGGCTACAAAGCCACCGTCTCCTTCGACGAGGTAACTCCCGAGAAGGCGGTCGAAGGCCTGCTCAAGGGCACTCCATTCATCTATGCCGTCGACGGCAAGACCATCCGTATCTTCCGCCCCCAGCAGCAGGCTACCGCTAAGGGCCAAGTCACAGGGGTCGTCAAGGACTCTCGTGGCGAAGGCATCATCGGCGCCAGCGTCCGCATCAAGGGCACGAAAGCTCGGCGCCCAGACGGGCATCGATGGCGCCTTCACCATCAATACCGACAAGGCCTCTGGCGAGCTCCAGATAAGCTACGTCGGCTACTACGACAATAGCGCCACCTTCACCGCAGGACAGCCCGTGACGGTCGTCCTGAAGGAGAACGTCAAGTCCCTCGACGGTGTCACCGTCATCGCCTACGGCCGACGCAATACGCAGGAGCTCGTCGGGGCTGTTAGCTCCATCAAGGCTGACCAGCTCAAGGATGCTCCCGCACCCAGCCTCCAGTCCCTCCTGCAGGGCCAGATGTCGGGGCTGTCGGTGACGAACCAGTCGGGCTCACCTGGTGGTGGCGGTACGCGTATCAACATCCGCGGTATCAGCTCGCTCAACGACCAGGGGTATCAACGACGGCTCACCTCTCTTCGTCGTCGACGGGGTACCCCTCTCGAAGGTCTCTGCTGAGTCTACCGGTGGTATCAACGCCTTAGCGGGTCTTGACCCCTCGACCATCGAGTCGGTCGAAGTGCTGAAGGACGCTGCCTCCGCTTCGCTCTACGGCTCCCGCTCGGGTAACGGAGTCGTGCTCATCACGACGAAGAAGGGTAAGTCGGGCAAGGCAGAGTTCGGTCTGAACTTCTCGCAGTCCGTCTCCTTCCTCCCCTCCACGCCTCTGCAGATGCGTGGTCACGGTGAGCGCCGTGTGCACAACATCCTCGCACAGCACCAGCGTATCGGTCACAACGACTATACGACCAACCGCTACATCCTCCCCCGCCGCTATGGAGAATCCTACGGCTGGGAACCTACCCTCGACGGGGCTTACGACTACTTCTGGGGTAACGGGAATGTGCTGACGAAGGACAACCAGCCCCCTGCCTCCGCACAGGACTCGCTGAATACCTTCTATAACAATGACACGAACTGGTGGAAGTACATCTTCCAGGTAGGCCGCGTGACCTCGGGTGACTTCTACGCCTCTGGGGGGAACGACAACGTGCGCTACCTCGTCAGCACGGGTCTCTATGACGAGCGCGGTATCCAGATCAACTCGGGCTTCAAGCGCCTCAGCTTCCTCTCGAACCTTGACCTGCGCCTCACGCCTAAGGTCAACGCCTTCACGCGCCTCAACCTCGCTTACAACAAGCAGCAAGCTATCAGCGGCTCCAACATCCAGGGGCTCGACGTCGACCCGAAGGAAACGCCAACGGTCTACCCAGGTCGTGGCTCTATCGCTGAGCAGCTCACCCTGCAGAAGATCCGTGATGTACGTGCCCGCAACGGGATGTTCAACGCCCGTCTCTCCGTCGGTATCGACTACAGCCCCATCGCTGGGCTGAAGTTCGCCACCTCCGCTTCGGGTGACGCGTACTTCTCTAACAACCACGTCTTCCGCCCCTCCTACCTCAACAGCAACAACCTCTCCTCCGTCGAAGCCTCTCGCTCGATGGTCGCCATGATCCAGTGGGAGAAACATCCTCTCCTACCGCTTCAACCTGCGTGACCGTCACAACTTCGACCTCATGGCAGGGGATGACCACGACCTACGACCTGATGGAGAACATCAAGGGTAAGGCTGCTGGTGGTCCTACCAACAAGATCTATGAGATCGGTGATGGCTGGCCACAGGGCTCGCAACGTAGAGGGTCGTGACGAATACCTCCAGCGCGTGACGACCGACCGTCAGGAGCAGATCATGCTCAGCTACCTCGGTCGTGTCGCCTACAACTTCGACAAGCGCTACATGCTCGAGGCTTCACTCCGCTACGACGGCTCGTCGGTCTTCGGCCGTGACGTCCGCTGGGCAGCCTTCCCCTCTCTCGGTGCTGCATGGGCCTTTCTCCAAGGAGCAGTTCATGAAGGACTTCTGGTTCCTCAGCTTCGGTAAGATCCGTGCCTCATGGGGTAAGAGCGGTCAGAAGTTCCAGGAAGCCTACCTCGCCCACGGTCTGATGGAAGAGTCGAACTCCTTCCTCGGTCAGCCCGGTCTCCAGCCCAGCGCTATGGCCAATAGCCACCTGACGTGGGAGAAGAGCGACCAGTATGACCTCGGTCTCGACCTCGACCTCTTCAACTACCGCTTCAAGGTCAAGGTAGACTACTACTACAAGCACTCCTATGACCTGCTGATGCAGGTGCCCACCCCAGGTAACTTCTTCATCTCGAAGACGACCTGGACGAACGCTTCGGCTATCTCCAACGAAGGTCTTGAGCTGGACCTCTCGGCTGACCTCATGCGCCGCAAGGACTTCTCTTGGAACCTCCGCTTCAATATCGCTCGCAACTGGAACCGCTTCCTCGCCTCTTACGACGGCAAGGACCTCGGCGACAAAGGTACTCAGCCGCCCCATCTATGGTATCTATACCTACAAGGATGAAGGCCTCGTACAGGACGAGTCAGCTATCCCCTACTACTACGACCAGACGGGTCTGCGTGTACCCCTCTCCTTCGGTTCGCTCGCTTACCCACTGCGTGTCGGTGGTCGTAAGATCAAGGACCAGAACGGCGACGGCTACATCAACAGCGAAGACATCTACTACGCTGGTAGCGCACTGCCCAAGGCCTACGGGGGTATCACGAATACCTTCACCTACAAGCGCCTCGCTCTGAATGTGCTGCTGACCCTATACGATCGACCAGCGCATGATGAACATGGTGAAGAACGGTGCCTTCCTCTTCAATAAGAAGTTCGGCGTCGTGATGAACGACTTCTCCCGCGCTACCTTCTGGCAGAACCCTGGCGACAAGACCGAGTATCCCTCACTCGAGTTCGCTGATGACGGCTACACGGGTCAGTTCGATGGCGACATCGATACCAACATCGAGCGTGTGAGCTACCTCCGCCTCAAGCAGCTGAGCCTCTCCTACTCTCTCCCCGAAACGTGGACGAAGCGCCTCCGCATGAAGGATGTGCGTATCTACTTCGCTGGTGAGAACCTCCTCCTCTTGACGAACTACTCTGGGCTTGATCCCGAGATCGTCGACCCTGCTACGGGTAAGGACACGGGCCGTATGTACCCCCTCAACCGCAAGCTTACGCTTGGTCTCAATCTGAAGTTCTAATGAAACGCTATATCCTTCCCGCCCTGGCGCTCACGCTCCTGGCTTCCTCCTGCAAGCTGGACCTGACGCCCGAGAATGCCATCACTTATAGCAATGCATTCTCCACAGAGGCTGAGCTCAACACGACGACGAGCACCATCCACTTCTACCTCGACAACTGCATGGACGCCTTCACGCCTCTGACGAAGGTCGGCCTCCTTGCAGACGAGACGCAGGACGATGGGCAGCTCCGCGAGGGTAATCCTCGTAGTATCATCCAGGCTTCCGCCGACTGGGAATACGTCTATCGTATGATCTTCGAGGCGAACCTCCTGCTGGATAATATCGACAAGACCGAAGGCCTCTCCGAAGAGCGCTACGCCTACCACGCTGGTCAGGCACACTTCGCTCTCGGCTTCGGCTACTTCATGCTCTCCCGCGCCTATGGTCAGGCAGTCATCACGGAGAACGCTAAGGACCTGAAGACCTACGGCCTCTCTACGCAGCAGCAGGTCGTCGACGCAGGTATCGAGCATGCCCTCAAGGCCTTCGAGCTCCTGCCTACCTACGACAAGCTCCGCACGACTTCCGGTAACGTACCCGCCTCCAAGCAGTACGGTAGCAAGGGGAATAGCGCCACGCTTCTGGCGCACCTCTATGCCTGGAAGGGGAGCATGGCCGAGCTCTACGGCGAGTCTTCAGTAGACGCTACTGAGGCCTACCGCAAGAGCGTCGAGTATGCCTCTAAGGTCATCAACGGCGAGGTCGGTACCTACAGCCTTGTCTCGACACCCGAGGAACTCTGTCAGCTCCTCTCTGACCCCAGTGCTACAAACCCCGAGGAGATCTTCTCCCTCGTCTACGATAAGAGCCGTGGCAATGAGTCGACCTCTAAGAACGAAGTCGCCAACCTCTTCGCTACGTGGCCTGTCAATAGCACGCTCACCGAGGGGACCTGGCACAGGCTTCCTTCCGCCTGAAGAAGTCCACCATCCAGAAGCTCTATCCCGATGCGAATGACGCGCGCCGTACGGCCTTCTTCTATGAGTTCAATACCGACCACACGGTCTCTGGCGTGAGCTACGCTGTGCCCTACAAGTTCCGCAACGCAGTCTTCGCTATCGACCAGAGCGCTGAGTCTGGCAAGAGCTTCCTCAGCATCAATGCCAACTACGTCTACTGGCGTCTGGCAGATGTCTACCTGCTTCGCGCCGAGTGTGCGAATAAGCTGGGCGACACCTCCACGGCGATCTCGGACCTCAATAAGATCCGCTCACGTGCTGGTGCGAAGACCTATCCCGCCTCGGGTGAGAGTGACCTGAAGAAGGCCATCTTCCGTGAGCGCGAGCGTGAGTTCATCCTCGAGAACGATACCCGCTACTACGATATCCTGCGCAACGGCTACGTCAAGACCGAGCTCACGGGTAAGTTCCCCACGCTCTCCACGGCGGATATCGCTGGTGGTGCCCTCTGCCTGCCTATCCCATCGAGCGCCCAGCGCGACAAGGATGGTAAGGTCATCAACGGCCTCATCCTGCAGCGTCCCTACTGGTTCCGCTACATGTAGTACCCTCTAAGATCTATCCGTTATGCGTACGATCAAGCATCCAATATATCTGCTCGCACTACTCGTCCTCAGCCTCTTCTCCTCGTGTACGAAGTATGACTTCGTCGAGACGGGCAAGGCTACGTCCTACCACGACACGACGATGTGGGAGTACTTCCAGACTGATAGCTACAACTGGAGCTACCTCGTCTATATGACCAAGCGTGCCGGCCTCGAAGATCTCTTCCAGGGGACGAACACGCAGTATGGCCCGAACATCACCTTCCTCGGGATCACGAACCACAGCATCCGCCGCTACCTCTACCGTACCTATGGTATCAATGCGGACGGCACCTCTCCCGCTGATGCCGTCGATCCCAGCACGCTCACCGACGAGGAGACGATGAAGCTCATCGACCGTATGAGCGTGGCCACGTGTCGCAGCATCATCCTCGACTGCGTCATCCCACAGGAGAAGCTCCTCCTCGAGGACTTCCCCGCAGGACGTAAGGCCGCCGACGGGAGCACCATCGGTACGGGTGGTAAGACCTACACGATGGCCTCGGGCAAGCAACTTTGGCTCTACACCTTCCGCGACACCTATGCAGGGGTAGCGGGCTCAGGGGCGAACCGCCTGCACATCGTCTCCCCCACGACCAGCATCTCGCGTGATATCGCTTCGCACGATATCCAGACACGTACGGGCGTCGTCCACTCGCTCCAGTACGACTTCACGCCTACGGACTTCTAAACCCTTTTCATCCGATGACTGCAAGATATATATATGGCCTGCTCCTCGTGATCCTCGCCCTTGCGCTGCCCTCTTGCCGCAAGATGCCCGTGGGCTACCTCGATGCGACGCACGCCACATTCTCCGCTAAGGAACTCAACGTCTACCGCACGGTCGACGATGACGATCCCCATAGCTTGACCCAGACCTATCCCGCCCCCTGGACCTCCCAGCGTATCCAGGGTGTCTCGGGCACGAACCCCGTGAACTATGAGTTCCTCAGCGTCGATGTCGCTGATGGGGGCGATGCCGAGAAGTTCGCTGCCGCTGTCAAGGAAAGGTACGATCACCGTCAATGGCGGTACCATCAACCTCTTCCCCGCCGCGGTGCAGAACCTCCCCAATGGGCGCTATACCGTCAATCTACGGGTCTACAACGAAGGCTACAGCCGTGAGCTCCGTGGCCTCTTCACCTTCATTATCCAAGACGCTGCCTAATACACGCTCCCTATGAGATACCTCAAGTATGTGACCTCTCTGGTCGTAGCTCTCCTCGCTTTCTCCTTCGTCTCCGCTCAGGAGGCGGGCATACGCTTCTTCAAGGGGACTTTCGCCGAAGCCCTCGCCGAAGCTCAGCGCCAGAATAAGCCCCTCTTCGTAGACTTCTACGCTACCTGGTGTGTACCCTGTAAGAAGATGGAGAAGACCATCTTCACGCAGCCCGAGGTGGGGAAGTTCTTCAACGAGAAGTTCGTCAACCTCCAGATGGATGCCGAGGCTCCCGAGAACGTCGAGATCGCTAAGAAGTACAAGGTCGAGGCCTTCCCTACCCTCGGGATCATCGCTCCCGACGGCAAGGCTATCCAGATCAACGTCGGCTTCATGAAGGCCGAAGAGCTGCTCGAGATGGGTAAGACCGCTATCGGTGAGGTCAAGGGCTTCGAAGAGCTCTACAAGGAGCACCGCGCTCAGCCCAACGATCTAAAGATCCAGCAGGAGCTGCTGACCATCGCCCCACGCTTCCTCACCACGCAGGACGGCATGGACGCTGAGAAGTGGGTCGTACGTGTCCGCAAGCTCTACAAGGACTACCTCGCGAAGAAGATGGCTGACAACAGCCTCATCAACAAGAAGGACTACCTGATCATCAGCAACCTCGGTGGTGATGACGCTGACGAAGTAGCACGTGTCGTCGAGTACATCAACTCCAACCTCGACGCATGGATCGCCGCTGTCGGTGAGCCCTGCTGCCTACTACGTCATCGAGAAGAACGATGAGCGCATGCTCGACCTCGTCAAGAAGGGCGACGAGTCCTACAAGACGTACCTCGAGAAGATCCGCACGGACTACAAGAAGGCCTACGACGTGATCAAGTTCAAGACCGTCACGCCCTACCAGAAGTCCGTCGACTACTACGGTGCGCTCTTCGCTATCTACAAGAATAAGGACGTACCCCAGTACATCAAGCTCATGTCCAGCTACCTCAATGGACTCGGCGAAGACGCCAACGCTGCTGACTACGGTATCGCTGCTCAGTCCCTCTACAACGCTGCTGGCAAGAAGCTCACGGCCGCTGACCACAAGCAGGCTATCGCTTGGCTCCAGAAGGCTATCCCCAACGAAACGACCCTGATGAATAAGATCAACTTCCTCGTCATGGTCGGGGACTCCTACCGCGAGCTCAAGGACTACAAGCAGGCACGCGAGTACTACAACCAGGCTTATGGCGAATCACTTCAGATGGGCTCTGCTGAGCAGGCCCAGCAGATGATCCAGGCCTCTGTCGTCTACAAGCTCTCTACCCTCGAGCTCCTCGAGAAGTAAGCCGCACCTGACGACTACATCATAGAGGAAGCCCCGAGAGTCCGCTCGTGACTCTCGGGGCTTCCTCTTATCTTTGCACCCGACATCCCCACATAGAGTGCTGCTAATCAGCGTCTCACAGAGGGGACAATTTCGACCACTACTGGTCACGGCTTCGACCAGTACTGATCACTATTAGTTACCAGTACTGGTCCGATCGCTGACCTATACTGGTTACTTCACCGACCAGTACTGGTCGCATTTCCCCCCTCATAGACTTAGCAATGTATCGCCTCCTACTCGCCCTCTTCCTCCTCACTACGACGAGCCTCTCGGCTCGCAACCTCGACTCCCTCATGCGTGCCTATGGCCTCGTCGAGGTCACCAGCCTCGCTCCCCGCATCCGCGTCGAGCTGAAGTACGCCACGCGCGACAACTTCATCGGGGCGAATATGTACGGCTCGCTACGCAAAGCTTACCTCCACCCCAATCTGGCGCGCGCACTTGCCCGTGCCCAGCAGGCTCTCGAGCGTGAGAAGCCCGGCTATGCCTTCCTCATCTATGATGCCGCACGCCCGCAGAGCGTACAGCGCCGTATGTATCAGGCCGTGGCTGGCACGCCGAAGAAGATCTACGTCGCCGCCCCCGAGCGTGGTGGACGCCACAACTACGGCGTAGCGGTGGACCTCACCATCGTCGATGCCGCAGGCAAACCGCTGGATATGGGAAGCCCCTTCGATCACTTCGGTGAGGAGGCTCACCTCGGAGATGAAGGGGCTTTAGTGAAGAAGGGCGTCTTTGCCACAGAGGTCCCTACGAATAGGGCACTGATGAAGCGACTCTTAGGAGCCGAGGGCCTGCGCCCTTATGACAAGGAGTGGTGGCACTATCAGGAGCGTATGTCGATGCCGGAGGTGCGCAAGCGCTACCGCCTCTTAGACTTCTAGGGAGGGCACCCCTCGCACAAGACTTAGAACTCACGCATCTGCCCGTCGTATGCCTGCACTGGGCGTCGGCGGAGGCATTGTCATCTCGCTGGAGAAGAAGTCCTGACGTGCGTTTGTAGGTACTTCGTCTGACGCCGGAGACCACAGATGGGTTCGCCAAAGAGGTCAGTCGCTGATCTTTGATCCTTCGCCGCTGATCTGCTCGTAGACCTCAGGGTGCTCCTTGCGCGCAGGCAAGCATACACCGTGGGGATCGTCAGCTTTCTACCTGCTCGTAGTAGTCAGGGCGCTCAGGTTCTCAGACAGCCTGCCCGTGGTCAGAGAGGTGAATGACGATGGCAGGCGTCTGGCTGTAGCCTGGAAGATCTGCGACGACCTGGTCGTTGGTGGATGGGTTCACATAGTGTAGATGATACCACTTTGCTTGGCATCGGTGAGTAGGCTTCCCGTTGGGGAGCGTCTTCGGCAGGTTGTCTACGGTGAGCGCCTTCTCGTGGTGTAGCGATCGGAATGAAATTATGCAGGCCCATCGGGTGCGACCTCGAAGAGATCCTTCCTGCAGGGGCCGATGCGGTCAAAGGGCGGAGGATATCGCTATCGGAGGGCGTTGATCGCCAGCTGTGCGGATGCGCACAAAGCGTGTACTGTCGGACGTAGGGCGAGCGTGGGATGGGCTGGATACCCGTACTTCTGATTGCTGACCCAGTAGGTATAGTAGCCTGCCTTCGAGTACGAGGGCAGTGCCGGGAACCACTTTATACCACTCCTTCTCAGGGCCCTCGAGGGCAAGGCTCATACTCGCAAGGATCGAGCCCGTCGTCCAGGCTGCCGAAGAGATGGCATCGGAGAGGGACGAGATTACGTCCCGACAAGGGTCCTGTAGGGGTATTCTCAGTGGATAGCCGTAGCAGTGCATGTAGTTACGGCGCATGGATTCGCCAAAGGGACGACCACGACGGTGACGCCCTTCATATCACGTGTATGCTCATTGGCACCCACATCGAAGTTGCGTGCATTCACTGTACTTGTAACTCGCATCGGCGATACAGCTCGTCGTACCGGTATAGATACGCTCGACGGGCGCCATATGGGGAGGTAGCTCATCGTGGCGAGCTGTGCGGGGCGCACGACAAAGAAACACGAGATAGGCAGCGTCACGCGACATCCCACAGAAGAGGAGGCCACGGCGTAGCGACGTACCCACTTCCTTCCCCAGCGGCGTGTGAGCGCATGGTGAGGGCGAAGGCACGAGAAGCACAAGGGCGGGAGGAGGAGGCACTTATGGTTGAGGGTTCTCCAAGAGGCAGAGCTTCCCCTGGATTGGTCATGGGATATTCCAGCGCGATGCTGTCGGTATAGAGCGAGCTATAGGAGAGAGACGAGGACTCGAAGAGGGAGCAGGTAGCTATAGGCGAAGATCGTGAGGCCCTGCAGCACCTTCCTCGGCAGCGATGGGGAAGAGCGCGATGATGAGCGTGGGGATGAGGCCCAGGTCAGGAGGCTCCAGCGTCTGGTAGATGACCTCTCGAAGTAGACGCCCTTGTCCCTGCGTAGTAATCTCCTGGCCCATCTGGAGCAGGAAGAGTAGGAGCACTTGAAGCTAAGGCTATAGAGGCACTGCAGGTAGCGCCCAGATGAACCCTCGGAGGAGGAGGTATTGAATGGCATAAGTGGTGGGATTGTCGTGCTTGTCGGTGAGCAAACGTACAAAATGCCCTACATACCGCGACAGGCTACCCCCTCCGCTGGTGCGGAGTCAGGGGTAGCCTGTGTGCGATATTAGAGGTAATGATAGGGCTGCTTAGCCGAGGATCTCCTGCTGGAGACTCCCCACGAGGCTACTTGCCCCGATGCGGAAGAGGCGGTTGTCCAACCATTCCTCCCCGAGGATAGCCTCGACGAGGCAGTAGTACTTCACAGCTTCTTCGGCTGAGCGAATACCGCCGCTGAACTTCACGCCACGCACTTCGCCGTACTTCTCGCGGTACTCACGCAGCACCGAGCAGAGGATGTAGGCAGCACGCAGGTCGGCACCAGGGAACTCCTTCCCCGTCGACGTCTTGAGGAAGTCAGCACCCGAGAAGAGTGCGAGGATGCTGGCACGACGGATCAGCTCGGGATCACGCAGGGCGCCCGTCTCGAGGATGACCTTGAGGTGTGCGCCACGAGCCGTAGCCTTCTGCTCCTCGATCTCCGTCGAAGCCTCGAGGTAGTCACCAGCGAGGAAGGCGCCGAGGTTGAGGACGATGTCGATCTCGTCAGCACCTGCAGCGATAGCCAGTGCCGTCTCAGCGATCTTCACCTCAGGGAAGCTCTGCGAAGCAGGGAAGCAGCCGCTGACGCAGGCTACTTGCACGCCCTCGGCAGTGAGGACCTCACGGACGGTCTTGACGAAGTTCGGATAGACGCAGATAGCTGCGACGGAGGGGACGTCCTCCGTGCCCTCGAAGTCATTGACAGAGGCGACGAGCTGAGCGACCTTCTCCTCGGTATCGGTACCGGAGAGCGTCGTCAGGTCGATCGTCGAGTGGAGGAACTTCTTGACCTCACGGGTATTGTTCTTCTCGAAGCGCTCCTCGAGGATCTTAGCGATACGGCTGTCGAGCTCCTCGACAGTGAGAGCAGGGGCGAAAGCACCGAATGCCTCGGTGTACTTAGTTTGATTTGTTTCTGCCATCAGTATGTGGGTATTATGGTTGAGTCTCTGGGTGGGTGTCGGGGGCGAGCTTGGGATTGGCGCGGTGGCGCTCGCTGTCCCGCTGGGTCTTCTTCTCGATATTTGCCTTGAGAGCTGCCTCGAGGTCGACGCCCGTCTGGTTGGCTATGCAGAGGACGACCCACAGCACGTCAGCGAGTTCGTCGCCGAGGTTATGGCCTTCGTCGCTCTTCTTGAAGCTCTGCTCGCCGTAGAGACGAGACATCAGGCGAGCCACTTCGCCGACCTCCTCGGTGAGGATAGCCATATTCGTCAGGGGTGCGAAGTAGCGCACACCATAGTTCTGTATCCATTCGTCGACGAGGCGCTGCGCCTCCCCGAGGGTAAGTTTGCTGTCCATTGGCTGGGAGAGAAGAGGGGATAAATTCGGCTGGGGCTAAGGTCTCTTGGCCCACTCCAGCCTATACAAAGATACGCCAATACCAGTAGTCATCATAGCCTCCGCACGCCTCAGCTCGGGGGGAGCGTGCTCTACCTTCGGGGACTTAGCTCCGCACGTGTGGGGGCTTGTCGAGAAAAATACTTGTACATTTGCTTAGCCAATGGGTAGAGACCCTGGCATCGCACAGAATACGGGAGCCCCACACACTCCCTACACCCGACAGACGCACGCTGCTGTAAGCACCAACGCCCGCCGTAATACCTCAGCTATCGTGTACCCCAAACCAACCCTCCTCACGCTGATGGTGATCTTCACCCTCACGCTGCTGGCATTCTTCATCTCGCTCTCGATGCAGATGATGAATCAGCTCTTCTTGGGCCAGAGTATGGGTGTCGCCATCGCCGCAGTGATCCTGCCACTCGTCCTCTCCCTCATCCTCTCTCTCATCGCCTGCCAGCAGTATGGTCAGAGTCGCTGGATCGTCGTCCCGACGACACTCCTGCTGACGCTCGCCCTGACGCTCTTCTTAGCGACCAGCCTCTACTGCTGCTAAGGCGCACCTCTTACCCATCTGATACACATCGGCCCCGCGAGACACTCGTCTTGCGGGGCCGATGGCTTATGGGGAAGTAGCGAAGGACTACAAGCGTCCGTAGACGGGGTCGCCCGTGACCTCCTTGATGACCTCGATGAAGGGAGGGAACTTCACCTCCTGATCCGGTGCGCACGAGATCTCGAGGACCTGGTAGTCGCGCTTGGGCTCGATGAAGTCGTCCACCTCGAAGTACTGCTTTGCCCAGACGAAGTTGCGACGGAGCTTGTGCACCAGCACCTCGTCAGGCGAGGGGATGGAGTTGAGGTAAGAGATATATTCGTCGGGGCCGATCTGGCGCTCGGTGATGATGGACTGCGACTCGATGGGGCTCTTGCGCGTCATGAAGTACACGTAGTTGCCACGCAGACCGCGCTTACGGATGCGGACACTCGAGCCGTCTTCCATATCGATGTAAGCCTGATAGAGGTCGGTCTCTACGCCGAAGGGGATCTCACCGCGCACCTGCACGAGGAAGCGACGGCGGATATCGGTGAAGGTAGCGGGATCGTCGCCCAGCGTCTCATGGATAGCGTGCAGGACGTGGCGGATCTTCTCCTGGAAGTCCACATTGTTCTCCACGATATGCAGATGGGGGTGTCCCGTCCAAGCCTTGAGGATGCGGGCATCGAGGTCACGCGCCTCCTCTACGGTCTCGTGGCGCGAAGCGTTGTTCTCCAGCGTGTAGAATTCCTCTGCGCCTTGTGCTGCGGTGACCATATGGATGACAGCGTCGTAGCGAGCATCACGCAGCTTGATCTCCGAGAGTCCCAGCTCGTCAAGGAGGGCTTGCCACATCGTGCGCTCGATATAGTTCGAGATGTCCATCGTACCTCTATCGGAGATGATGAGCACGGGGTGCGGAGCGGTGTGTGCGAGCTCGAGGAAGGTATCCTCCATCTGCAGCTGGTACTTCATCACAGCCTTCTCGATGTTGTAGAAGTACTGACGGTCGGGCGTGCCGAAGTTGATCGACGCATTGCTAAAGAGCGTCGGCGTCTCGGGGAGTGCGTAGACGAGGTAACCGAGGTCACTGAAGTGCTCGATGATCTGCGCCAGGGCGGTGGTCTTACCTGCGCAAGGGCCGCCGGTGAGGGCGATGCGGGTGATATTCTTGTTCATCTGTAATCTTTTAGGGGGACAAAGCCGCACAAAGATACGCCTCTTCGGTGTAATCGGAAGGATAGCAGGCGGGCAAAGTGGATCGCTTCGCTGAGCCTAAGACTTGGCTTCCTTTGGTGCGATAGTCTGAGGGCTCTTGAGGTATGCAAGAGAGCCATCTGCATGGAGAGGTGTACTAAGGACTATCACCTCTTCTCCCACCCGATTAGAGGTGCACTGAGATAGTTGGTAGCTAATCCTTGCATAGTTCTCATAGAGGTTGAGTATAAACTCATTATTGTCATACGAAACTATCCAAGGCTTATTGATCGTACGAAGCGCATCCCTTAGCTCCACGTGATCCCGCTCCTGAAAGTAGTTCATATATAAAGAAGAGCCCTTCTTGTAGTATGGCGGATCTAAATAAATGAAGATATCTTCTGCTTCTTCATTGAGCCTCTTTATGAATTCTACTCCGTCAAGATTGGAGATATGAATGTCATCGGATCTTCGAGCGATACATTCGATTCGATCGATCAGAGCTTCCCGATTAAATCGCACATCCAGCTTGTACTTCCCTACTTGAGCATGTCCACCAATTGGCCCTCCCTTGATGATCCCCGATACATTCGTCCGATTCAAGAAGAAGGTAGATTTTCCCAAGCTCTAAGAGGTCTACCGTATCCTTGCGCTCTTGCACCTCGTGGAAGTAATTCCACTGAGCCATATCAATGCTTACATGACTGAGCCAATCGCAAAAGGTATCGGTCTCGTGAAGGATGCTATACCAGAAGGCATATATAGATCGATCCAGATCATTTAGATGAATCGAATCGACTGCATTCTCCACGAGAAGCCTCAAGGCCAAACCACCACCACCAGCATAAGGCTCCGCATAGCTAAAGTGCTGGAGCCTGTTTTTCTTTGATAAGTGACGAGATAAACGGATGGATACAACTTTTTCCCTCCAGGATATCTTAGCGGGGATATATGCCTCATCTAATTATTCCTTTCCATGGGAGCAGGATAAAATAGCTCCCACCATAACTGACATTGCTACAGTCTGCTTATAGTTACGAGTAGACTCATCATAAGTATGAGCAGAATCGTTCAATAGGCTCAAAAGTTGCTTATGAGTCTCCAAGGATTTCGGGTCTTCTTCCGACAAATTCTTTGATGAAAGTGTCTTCTCTCCTTTGCTTAGCTTTGCCTTAGCTGATTTGAAGTAGTCCTTTAAATACTGCTCTAAACCTTCTTTCTTGAGATCTTTCCAAGCTGTCTCACATAGTAATCTTAATGCCATACGTATCACGACATAAGCATCTTCAGTGAGTCCCTTCCCGACATTCTTTGTAATCAGTTTATCCAAAGCTTCAACCTCTATATATAAGTTATTTACGGGGCTATCTTTCAGAGTTAGGGGGCCTCCAAATAGTGGAGTCTCATACATTTTGCTCCTTGGTGTTCTCTTTTTGGGGACTGTTTTCTCTTCTCTCGCCCCTCTTCGATGGGTGCAGGCTCTATTGGCACATATTTCTCTGTGTACACTCTTGGCTGATCCTTCTTACTTGAGCATAGCGCTTGACTCCTTTCGCTGAGCGAGCTCGGAAGCTTTCCAAGGGCAGGTCGTTTTCGGGTGGAGATGTCTCCCTCTCAATCAACTTAAAAATATCTCTAAGAATACTTACTAGCTCGTCCTTCGTATAAGCACTCATGATCGAATCACCTTCAATAGATATGCCTAAGCTTTCCAGGTGACTTCTTGTGAAGACTTCTTCTTCGACAAATCGCTGATTGAGCATTTTTACTCTTCTCAATAGCCCCATCTGTAAGTGAGTTGATCTGAAGGAGAATAGTTGGACTTTCCCCCATATACCTCATTCTAAACAGCCCCTGCTGAATAGGCTTCCAGCTACCAGAATCAGCATGCTTCCTAATGATTAATTTCAGCGCCGTAGCTTCGGTACAAACATCACAGTATAGTTTCTTATCAACGTCAAAACCCTCAAGTTTTCTCCTTGCACTGCTGGGAAGCAACTTGAGATATTTCTCGTTATGCTTGATCATAGCAAGAATAACTCGACGATTGCCATCATATACGATCGGATGCCCGTCCTTCATCACGACTATGGGCAAATCACTAGAATCATACATCTCCCCCATAGTCTTAAGTAAAGACAAGAGCTTCCAACTTTTGTCGACATCCTCTATCGCCCTGCGAATGATTCTATCATTCTCTCTCCCAATTTTTGCGATCGGGCAGTGGATCTCGGGGATTTTTCTGACCAGAGGACGAGCCTGGAGATGGAGTACTCTTTGACTTTTTGCTTATCTGGGTCCATAAGGATAGGTAATTAAAGTGCTTAGATGAAGTATTTGTTCAGAACAAAGATACTTCACTCTCTTTGTTAGAATCACATCCTCTATAGGCACTATCCATGATCACCTGCATTCGTATGGAGAATGATAGCGCTATGGAGTAGTAGCTCTTGGATAGAGCATTGATGCGTGGGTGCTCATTAGGGAAAATAAGGGGAAGCTCTTCAAAATAAACCGTAAAGGAGAGGGCGAAAAGTTGGGAGAGCGCTGAGAAATAGTTTAGCCCTCGCCCGTCGGCTTATACGCCTTCGCTCGTCGGCGTGTGCGGTATCGGCCGACGGCGTATAAGCCGACGGGCGAAGGCACGATTTTTCTTCGGAGGGATCGTAGTTTTCTTGCGAAGAGTTATGTACTTTTGATCCTGAAGAACGGGAGTTATTTCGCTCGCAAACGCCTTACACCATAAAGCATTAAGCCCCACCTCCTCAGCTGGGAAGTGGGGCATTCGACAGGCAAAAGCACCTCGACGCAGAGCATTTCGCCCCGCCTTCATCAGGACATTACCTTCTAAAAACACAGCGTATGGCAAAGTACATCATGAGAGAGCTGCCGAAAGGCCTTCGGGCGTGGGAAGCGGCTTCATACCCCTCGCATCCTCATCGAGGGCACGACAAACCTTCGGGATCTGGCGGAGCAAATCGCGCGTGGCACGACCTTCGCCGCCGCCGAAGTCGAAGGAATGGTCGGCCTTCTTATTGACGCCATGAGCGACAGTATCGCCGCTGGCTACGCAGTCCGCATCGAGGGGCTCGGCTCCTTCCGAGCCAAGCTCGGCTATCGCAAGGACGTCACGCCCGAGATAGAAGCCGAAGAGCACCGCAACGCCGTGAGCCTTCGCGTCGCTGGGATCGCCTTCCGCCCCGACAAATCCTTCCTTCAAGCCACGGGAGAAGCCTGCCGCCTGAGCCGACAGAAGCGCCAAAGCCTATGCAAGCCCCCACACAGGGCAGAGCGAACGACTTGCCGTGGCGCAAGACTTCCTGCGCGAGCACGGCGTCTTACGCGTCAAGGAATACAAGCAACTCGTCTCGCTCTCCCACACGGCAGCCTCTGCCGAGCTGCGCTCCTTCACCGAAGAAGGTCTGCTTGTGCGTCATGGCGCGCGGGACCCAACTCGTCTACACGCTTCCTCCGACAAAGGATTGAGCGGGGAAGTCTTCAGGCAAAAGCCGAGCCTCATCCAGTAGCCGATTTAATTGATCTATGTAGCAAATGAATAGTGAAAGCTATAACTTTACAAGAGAGCTCAATATAGCCGTAGCACACTGGGGTAGGAATTGAATCTACACACTTCGCTGTTGAGATCTCACTCACCATAATGCTAGCACAGCAACAATATTCATGAAATTAAAGATCTTCTTTTCACGGCAGACAGCTTCGGATACGAAGCACCTGCATAATAAGCCTTTCATCCTATCCTGCATCAACAAGGTTGTTGGGGAGATAGAGAACAAGGGAAACTCAAAGGTGTATGCTTTGAAGTCCAAGAGGGACTGCCAGTGAGGCAGGTACTCCAGAGATGATCGCTACCTGTGAGAAGCGCATTGATGAATGTCACATCTTCATTGCAGACTTCACGGTAGGGCGTCGCTTTTGTCGCCTAGAACGCGGAATACTCTCCTATGGGGAAAGAAATTGAGAGAGCACCAGAATACGAATGTTGCCTATGAGTTTGGGCGGGCTAGTCATCGCTTACCTACGGAGCAAATCATCGCGGTGATGAATACGGTCAATGGCTCACCCGAAGAGGATGACAAGAGGTTCCTTGCTATTGACTTCCGTCACCGCAGATGGCCCATCCTCTTTCATCTAACCCGAGATAAGGGGGAGGCTGATACTGATGAAGCTTACGATAAAGCACAGAAAGCCTTAGTCGAGGATCTGAAGAAGGCTATTCAGAGTAGTGCTCTAGCTGCGATAGAGCACATAGATGAGCAAGTCAAGCCCTTCATAAGATGGGAAGTCCAGCGACGGGGCACTTCCTTTGGAGGTGAGTTCTTCTGGAACGACCAGCTACAAGCGGTGCAGAGGCAGATCCTAGAGAATAAGAAAGTGCTACGTCTCTTGGGGCTCTCAGGAATGGGTAAGACGCACCTGGTTAACGAAGCCTTTGGGGAAGATGACTCACAGAAGACACACTACCTATACATCGACTGCTATAGTTATGACTTCAATGATTTTTAGAGCTAAGCTAGATTGGCTTTTCACTAATTACCGAGAGGCTTATCTCGTCTTTGACAACTGTGACCAAGAGCTCCACCAGAAGATTATTAATCGTAGGCGTGAGCGACAGGGCTCTAATCCGATTCTCACGGTCTATAATGATCCTATGGAAGAATTGAGTGGAGGTAGTGCTACTTACTTGATGATGGAGCAGGCGTATGATGATGTCGTTGAGCATATCCTATCGGAGTTACCCTCTCCTGATAGACAGGTAGATCTAGACAAGATCAAAGACTTCTCTGGAGGTGTTCCAATGATCGCTCGGTTGCTGGTTCAAGGAATAAAGAACGAGCAGGGGATCGGTCTTATCACCGATGCCTCTCTGATGGATAAGATCTTGGGAGTAAAGAAGGAGAGCGAAGAGCGTGCTGTCCTGCAGGCTCTATCTCTCTTTAGCGTCGTGGGATATAGGGATGAGCACACTGGTCAGATGGCATTTTATTGCCAAGCATCGACTTATATCTACTGTAGCAGGGGATGACGAGCGGAGGGTGGCAGTGTTTGATAGGACGATTCAGTCTTACCTACAGCGGGGTATTATCGAGGTAAAGGGTCGTCTCGTGGGTGTTCGCCCCACCCCCAATAGCCCTCTACCTATTCAAGGAGTGGCTGTCCACTTGTAGCCCTGATAGTCTGTATCGGATCATCAAGGATATCCAAGCTTCTCCCTTTGCGTATCCCCTTACAGAAGCCTTCTGTGCACAGTTCCGCTATCGTGGGAAGAGTGCCCGTGCTCGTCAACTACTTGCCGAAGTCGCAGGTCCAACTAGTCGCCTAGCTTGTGTTAAAGAGGTATTCTCTGAACAAGGCTCACGACTTTTCCGCTCCTTAGTTGAGGTAGATCCAGAAGTCGTAGCCCAAACGCTGGAGACTGTGATTGGAGGAATGACAACAGAGGATTTAGGGCGACTTGACGAGGGGCTTAGTAATATTATACGGACGATAGAGAAGCTCTGCTTTGAACCCTCAACGTTTACACGAGGAGCCCAGATGTTGCTTCGATTGGCTACGGCGGAGGTAGACCTTCCGTATGGCAGTAACGTATTAGATTCATTCACTAGATTGTTCCCCGTATTTCTGCCTGCTACAGCAGCCTCTCTAACAGCTAGGTTGTCATTTCTTAAAGACCTCGAAATGAGCAACCCTGATCAACAACGATTCTTAGTGAAGGCTCTAAGTTGTGTAATGCAGGTACGCGGTTTTTTACATGGTGGAGCGGAGGTTCGAGGACTTGAGCGATTGAATAACTATAGCGCTCGGACAAATGAGGAGATTGAGGAATACCTAAGAGGAGGCCTTGATCTCTTTACTGGGGATTATTAAACAAAATCCAAGCCTATTACAGGGTAGTTGTAGGATACTATCTCGAGGTTTAATGGAGTGGAGCCAGAGGGGAAAGGGATGCTTATCTGGCCTTATGTCTTAGAAATAGCAGAGTATCGCAACTATGATTGGGATGAGATGTGCGATAGTTTATGCTGGATAGTAACTTGTCTGGATAGGAAATTGCCCGAGGAGTTTCTACAAGAATGTCAGGGCCTAATCAATAAGCTGACGAAGACCGACTTCTTTTTCCCGGTATACTAGGGTGCAAGATAGCTATAGGTCTGGTCTGTCTTATGAGGAGAATAGGGAAAAGTGGAAATTAGACTATACAACTCTTGCTAAAGAGATGGCTAAGGAGCATCTATATTATAAAGTAGAGATGCTTGTGAAAAATTCTATGGGGAGAGACTACCTCACAATTACCAATTTGGGAGTACTGTGGCAGAATCCCTATCCGCTTCTGAACAGCGCACGTTTATTACAAACTCAATAGAGGCACTGAATGCTGTAGAGCAGAGTGATACTCATACTCTTATAGACTTTTTATGCATTGTGGAAGAAGATGTCTTCGAGTTCGCCATTGGAGATATGAGAAAGCTCCATAATAAATCAGTCCTATTTTGCAAGTGTTGGAGCACGGGGCTATCCTCTAGACCATCCATATGTAGAAGAGCTATTTCAGATGGTAAGAGAAGGATATGCTGGTGCGGAGCTACTCAAGAATTTTTATCAATATTATCCAGTAGAAGAGCTCGACCCTGAATCAGTGCGCCTCGAACTATTAAGGCGTATTTCACAGTTGCCAAAAATCTCTCCCTGTAGTGTTGGAGTTAGGGTCAATCTATGCTCTTGTATATTCAGGGAGAAATCCTTTGGTAGAGTTCCTTGAGGACTTATTACTTAATAGTGTATCTCAATTGTTAGACTATAGGAATAGATTTTCCTTACTCCTTAGTTATAGAGAAACTACTGCATCGAGGTGCTTCGTCTCGACTAGCTTCAGTGCTGTGTCAAGAATTGATGACTCATTACTCCGATTGGGAGTCCTTAAACGTTGATGTCCCTAAATGCATTAGACTCCTCTTGTCTGAGCGATTTGATGACGTTTGGCCTGTGTTTTCTATTGCACTACTTGGGGAGGAAGACAAAACCAATGAAGCTCGCTCATTGTTGCGACTTGATATGTTTCGGTCTAGGAAGATCTTTGAATCTCTCTTGCAAGATCCTAGCAGTGAAGCAAAAGTCTTGAAGTGGTGTGATGAGCATCCTGATAGAGGCCCTGCTAGTATTATGTCTATGTTACCTCTGTATAATGAGGAGGGGGATCGTTTCTCTGTCTTGGTGATGGAGTTGCTTCGCCACTATGGGGGATCAGGAGGAGGTCCTCTGTTCATTGGACTCTAGTCTGGGTACCTACTTTTGGAGTGGCTCAATCATACATCTCTATGAAAAGCAACTTAGCTGCGTTTCCCAGCTCATAGATCATCCGATAGAGGCTGTTAGAGTTTGGGCAAGACGCACGCAAAGCTCCCTAAAGGAGAAGATAAAAAGAGAGACAAACACAGATCAAGAGAGGAGCGCCCTCTATCGGTAACCAGCCCAACGATCATAAGAAGTTTTGATCAATGCGTGGGGTACAATATCTCAATGAGATATTGTACCCCACGCGTTTTCTACTTTCGGGCAAAGTGAAGCCATTGCGCAAGGCCATCTCTTCACAGCTTGCACTTTCCTCCTTCGAACTTCTCAACCTAAAGCCTCCAATTTTTCGAGGGAAGAAGGTACGAGTAATAAAGAGGTAGTCTTGCACAATAGTCCCATATATTGGTATATGGGTACGTAGGTAGAGCTATATAGGATGGCGAAGAAAGCTATATGAGCTTTGTGAAGTGACCTCTATTAAGCTGTTGCTCTGCGTAGGGATAAAAAGTTGTGGACGAGTGGCAGATAAGTTTGGACTACGTACGTGGATCTAATATCTACGTACGTGGATATTTGGATTTGCGTGCCTGGTCTTTAAGACTACGTGCATAGACAGAGAAAAACCCACTACGTGAAGGCGCTTTTTTTCTTCACGAGAATGACACTTTTTCCCTCCGCTGGATAAGAGGAACACGCGCGATAAGGCGAAGGGCTTGCTCGGTCACTTCGGAGAGGTCTACCGAGGGAGCTGGTCGCACGATGCCTTAGCACGCTAAATAGAGGTCAGGACTCTCGGCAACAGTCTCAAAGTCTCACCCTACTCCGCCGTCGTGATGGAGCGGAGGGTGACGGTGGGAAGGGCTGTCGTCGTGCGTGCAGGAGCGTTCTGACGGCGCGTAGCACGCAGGCGGTAGCGACGACCTGGGAGGATGTCGAGGAAGTTATCCGAGAGCTGCCAGCCCGTCTCCCCAAGGTCGATGTAAGCGTCTTTCAGGAGCGTCTTGCTCTGGATATCGATGAAGAGCGTACCAGCACGTCGGGTCATCTTGAGCGTGAAGTCCCCCGCCTTCGTGCGAGGTAGGCGCAGCTCCTTTGTGCGGGCAGCGTAGTCGGTGAGCTCGGTGATGAGCGCCTTCGTCCGTGCATCACGCAGCTCGTAGTGTACGAAGGCTCCCTTGCGCTCAGCATCACTTGTGAAGAGTCTCTCCATCGGAAGCGCTACCTCGAGGCGACCCACTTCGCGCGCTGGGAGCGTCTCGGGGGCGAAGGTATGCCGTCTTATGAGGCGACCCGAGAAGTCACGCACCTCAGCGGTGAGACGTACCTGACGCTGGCGAGGTAGTGGGTCGTAGGTGAGTAGCATCTTGCCCCGTGCGGTGTCGGGGACGAGGATGATGGGCGCAAAGGCACGCTTCGCCTCGTACTGCAAGCCCTTCCACTCGCCATAGTAGTCGATGCTCGACCAGGAGACAGCGGGCCAAGCGTCATTGAGCTGCCAGTAAAGGCTGCCCATACAGAAGGGCGCTGCGGCACGCTGGGCACGGATGCCGAGAGCGATACCACGCCCCTGCATCACCTGCGAGAGGTAGACGAAGTCCGCGAAGTCACGGGGCTCGGGATAGTCCTGACGGATGTAGTGGAGGATGACATCATTGCCGATACTACTCTTCTGATGCGCCTTCATCACGTCGCTCTCGAGATCGTAGTCCGTCTCAGGGCGGGCAAAGCGACTGATGCTCGGGAGCATGGGGAAGGACTGCACACCAAATTCGCTCATGAAGCGGGGCATGCGCTCACGCAGGATCTCGAAGGGCTGACGGCCGTACCATACGCCCCAGTAGTGGCTTTCGCCGAGACCCATCTCCTGTGGGCGACCCCAGTTCACCGTGTCGGGGCTACTCTCGATATAGGGACGCAGGGGGTCTTCCTCACGCAGCGTCTCAGGGATGAGCTTGCAGAAGAGGGCTTCGTAGTCGTGCCAGAACTTCTCATACACCTCCTTCGGGTAGCGCTTCGCCCAGCCCCAGTACTTCAGCGCTTCGCGGATCTCATTGTTGCCACACCACGTCGCCACCGAGGGGTGCTGACGCAGACGGCGGATGTTGTACACCAGCTCACTGCGGACATTCTTCAGGAAGGCGCTATCTCCTGGATAGGCGGTGCAGGCGAACATGAAGTCCCTGCCAGATGAGGATACCGCGTGCATCGGCTTCGTCGTAGAAGGCATCTTCCTCGTACGTCCCCCACCCCAGACGCGGAGCATGTTGAAGTGTGAGCCAGCGACGTCGTCGAAGAGCTGCTTGCGATCGGCCTCCGTGCGGGTCGGGAGAAGCAAGGTGCCGGGGATATAGTTCGCGCCCTTAGCGAAGAGTGGCTGACCATTGACACGGAAGAAGAAGCTCTGTCCGTCCTTATCTTTCTCACGCACGAGCTCGACTGTTCGTAGCCCGACAGCGCACTGCGCCACGTCAAAGCACACGGCCACGCTCGCCTTCGAGGAGCTCAAAGTGGGCCTTATAGCGGTAGGGCTTGCCTAAGCCATTGGGCCACCACAGCTGGGGATTAGCCAGAGCGTGCAAGCCCCCACGCTCAGTCGGTGTGATGAAGTCGGCAAGGGGTGCTGTACGCTCGAAGACCAGTCGCCCCGTAGCGTCATAGAGGTGGTAGAGCAGGTGCGTCGCTTCGCTCCCACGGACAGCCCTCCGCGGGAGGCGCACCTCGATGGGTAGGCTTCGCTCGGGGTGATAGGTCACGACGGGGCGCTCAGCGAAGAAGGTCGCCCCACGCAGGAGCACTCGCACAGGGCGCCAGATACCGATGGTGATCATACGCTCGCCCCAGTCCCAGCCGTAGTGATAGGGTGCCTTGCGGGTGAAGACCGAGAGGTGCTTCTCCGCATGGTCGTTGTCCGCGGGGTAGTTGATGCCCGCAGCTTCGTAGAGCGGTAGGGCAGCGGTGAGAGGCGAACGGAAGCGCACCTCCAGGCGGTTCGATGCCTTCACATACGGGCGGATATCGACTTCGTGCGCTACGAACATATTCTCTGCCTCGAGGATCTTCTGCCCATTGAGATAGACCGAAGCGTAGGTATCCAGCCCCTCGAAGAGGAGGTGAATCGACGGACGCTGGAGCTGCTCTGCGGTGAGGGCGAAGGTGCAGGCATAGTCCCAGTCACGCTCACCGACCCACTGGATAGAGTCCTCAGCGAGGCGGTAATAGGGATCGGGGAGCTTGCCCAGACGGATGAGATCCTGCTGCACGACACCAGGCACCGTCGCAGGATGCACCTCGGAGCTGCCGTGTTCGCTGAAGGTCCAGCCACGGCTAAGGGTCAGCGTATCGGAGGGGAGGGCAAGGGCAGCAGTCTGAGTCATCATCAGGGTAAGGAGGACAAGGGCGCAGCTATAGAGCGCACGGTGTAGCGATCGGTTCATATATGTGGGGCACTTTGTGGGGCAACGGATTAGTAAGAAGTGAGTGTACCTCCGACAAAGGTAGTCTATACAAAGAAATCAGGCGACAACGGGGCGGGTGCCACCATTGTCGCCTGATCGGATCCTTAATGAGTGGAGATGCGGGGGTTCGAACCCCGGTCCAAACATGGAACTAATCTGCTTTCTACATGTTTATCCTCACTTTAGGTTTTCGTGCACCGCCCGCGACTGAGGCTACCATAGGCAGTGCCTTATCCCTCTAAATACACTCCCAAGCCAAGGGCAAGCATTGGGCCAGTCTCCGATTTTCCGGCACCACTATGATCAAGTCGCCTCGGTGAGAACGGCTACCTGAGTGATGTCTCGTCACAACAGTCTGTCGTCGTGATGAAGCGTCGAACCTACTCTATTCGGTTACGCAGCGAGAGCGTAGTTATTTTCGCCAGTTGAATTTTTGCTCTGTGAGATTAGAGTGCTCACAAGCCTTGCACTACATGCTTACAGACCACTTCTTCATGCTGTCAAAGCCAGGTCATCCCCGTAAGGTCTGTACTGCAAAGATAGTGAAAAAGGTGGGAACACTGATGCAGAGCGCCTTGCTCTATATTTTAGATACGCCTCCCAGCCTCCTTGGGGAAGAGCTCCACGGCCCCACGTGGACACCCTCTGACCTTATCTCTTACGTGAGCTCCACGCCTCTATCCCAGCGATCTTCAAAGAAAGAGATCTCTCTCTGGGAGATCCCCAGACGGTTGGCAAGACTTTGCCAATCGTCGAGTGCTTCGCGTACCTCGTCAATGATGGATCGGGCTAGCTCTCGGGGAAGCATATATTCGTCCGAAGCATCCAGCAAGATACCGAGGTTTGCCTCCGAGGTGGTGCTATTGATTAGCAGGCTCTGGTGGGAGCTAAGCGTTGGGTTTATGTCGTAGGCAGGCGACAGAGTCCACCCCTTACGTGTGAGCAGGAAGCCGTGGTTGCGGAAGTGGTCATCGCTATTGCCGATACAGATGTTGAAGGCTACACGGCGATACAGATCCCTCAGGTTCTGCTCCGTATCTCCACTGTGCCTCAGGATGAAGTCCACGATGTCGAGGTAGCCGTAGCCACTCGAGGCATTGTCCCCGTCCTGCAGTCCGAGGAGGGTCATCGCTGAGGCGAAGTGTATACGCTTCTCCCCGCCGGTTCGGTCAAAGCGCTCGGAGATGAACGTGTGGTACTCGTCGCCTGATCGGAGGACTCGAGTACGTGCAGTCTTGATCCCCGCCCTCGTGGCAAGCTGGTGGCATAAGTGCTCCCATAGCCCCGCGTCATAGTCGTCTCGCCGAGAGGGAACTTAGCGATGCAGAGCGTGCCGTCCGTATCTACGACACTCGCCTTAGGCCTTGCTCCCCGAGCGAAGAGCCAGGCTGTATGAGTTGGGCGATCCAGCGTTTGTCGGGGAGCTCATTAGCGAGTTCACTGCGCTCGATCTCCTTGCTCGCAGCCTCGAGGGTACGTATATCCGTGAGGGGAGGGATGCGGAGCGAGGGAGCGCTGTTGATGAAGTCGCCATCCGCCTCTTCCCTGAAGCGTAAGGCTCCCATACGAGCGTAGTCATCGATCCCCAGCAGATAGTCGAAGGAAGAGAGTCGTCTCAGTGGGCGCTTTTTCCTCTCGTGCTAAGATCTGCTCCCGACGCAGGAGCAGGGTGCGCCCCCATCGGTCGGGGAGAGCATCGGAGAAGCAAGCAAAGATGTCCCGATCGCTGGCAGTGTACTGGATGCCTGGGTAGTTGTTGAGGTCAGCACTCAGGTATAGCCCGCCGTGCGCTTGTAGCCACTCCTCACTGAATCGGAAGCTGTAACTATCCGTGCCACGCAGGGATTCGTAGCCGAGTTCACCGATGAGGGTGGGAGCAGGAAGCCAATCGAAGTCGGCATAGACGAGTAGGGTACGCATAGCTTATTCCTTCTTGCTGGCACGACGCCGCTGGGTGAGGGAGAGATCTTGGAGGCGGCGACCCAGTTCGTCTTCACCCGCTATGTGAAGGAGGTCATCCTCCAGCTGAAGGGCGTAGAGGACACGGGCGTAGATACCGAAGGATACCGATGGCGAACCCTTCTCGACACGAGCGACTGTGAGGGGCGAACAGGTAGCACGCTCTGCGATCTGAGCAATGCTGAGGTTGCGACGAAGTCGAGCGAGCTTGATCTGCTCCCCCACGATCTGCATCTTCTGCTCCAGTTTGCGGGAAGCTTTTGTCCCCATCGTATTCTTTGCCATACACTCAACCTATCATATTATATGCAAATATATGCAATTCACTTATCTATTACATATGTTGACTATGAGGGTATGCGCGGATATCCCCCTGCTAGGAGCGAAGGGCACGGAAGGAACCCAACGCCCAAGAATGAGAAAAAGAGCGAGTGAGCGTCTGCACTTTTGTAGCGGTATCTGGAGGATACTTGCCGAAGTGATATCCGCATACCTACCCGCTGAGAAGGAGAACCCTGTAATGGAGGGTGGTAGAAACCAGTAGTGGTCCGCAGCAAAAGCAGTACTGGTCACGAAGCGAA
>BNJT01002268.1_pt1 | contig 143060 bp, 239 predicted proteins | sample 8540491 | NCBI WGS metagenome assembly BNJT01 (sample SAMD00202455, study PRJDB9452) | human saliva metagenome | host: Homo sapiens
ACTATAGAAATAAACATGAGGACCAGTCGTGAGGCTGCTTTTCATCTTTTCTTTAGCCATCGGTTGTGTTAAAATAATTAAAAACAGCGAGCCTTTTTACAGTCGGAAATCAAAGTGAAAACGTGGGACAGGTTTTGTTGGGATTATTGGAAAGTTTCCAATCTTTATCAATGAATGTCATGAAAGTTGGCGTAATTAAGAATGGTGACGAGGCTGTATTTTCCCATTGAGAGTAGACGAAGAAGCGGTTAGTTCGTAGGAGCAGCCTTATGAAACCAAGCCAGTGACAGTCTAGCAGGCACAACCTGATTGATTGAAACAAATTTTACCACGTTTTTCGTATTTGTTTGGGAAACTTGGAGTGTATGCTCTTCTATTTGGCGGATGGTCTGTGTGATTCTCTTTGATTCTTATATAGTTTCCTACCGTTTGTTCTTCCATTTTTACCTTCAGCTAGAATTGCAGAATAAGTTCCAGCGACTCAGCTGATGCTGTTTCTTTGTATATTATTTTTGAAAATATAGCTAATCTTTGACAAGATTTATGAAAGGTTTGGCAATTGAGCTAACAAATTATGTAGCTGAGGTGTTTTTATGGAGAAAATGAATGCTGCGCGTTGGAAAGCGCCATGCCAAAGATGTCCGTATTGAAGAAGTGCGGATGTACCCGTGAAGTCAAACCGCATCAGGGTTAAGATTGGCAGTCAAGTTCACTGGAATCTGTGGAACTGACTTGCATGAATATCTGACGGGCCGATTTTTATTCCGACAGAAACAGAGCATGTCTACTCTGGACAGAAGGCACCTGTAACCTTGGGACATGAGCTTCGCTGGGGAAATTGTTGAGGTCGGCAGTGCTGTGACACGGGTCAAAGTTGGCGATCGGGCAACAGTTGAACCTATTTTAGCTAAGCATAATCTTGTCGGTGATTATAATTTGGATCCCAATCTAAACTTTGTCGGTCTGGCGGCAGACGGTGGTTTTTGCTAAGTATTGTGTTTTGGATGGAGACATGTTCACAAAGTTCCAGACAGTCGTTTAGTTATGAGCAGGCAGCCTTGACAGAACCTGCTGCTGTGGCTGTTTACGCGGTCCGTCAGTCAGCCTTAAGACGGGAGATACAGCGGTTGTATTTTGGTCGCGTACACCGCTCTTGATTATTGAGGCTTTGCGGGCAGCCGGTGCCTCTAAGATTTATGGTGTCGAGTTATTCCAGAACGTCGCTCAAGGCAGAGGAGCTTTGAAAATATTATTGTGCGACCAGAAGAAGGCGAAGACGTAGTAGCTGCTATCCAGCGTTTAACTGGTGGTGACAGATGTGTCTTATGAGGGTGACTGGAGTGCTAGTTGTGCTGGGACAAGCTTTAGCTGCTGTCCACAAGGCTGAGAATGTATGGTTGTTTCTATTTGGGAGCGAGAAGCCAGCATTAATCCAAATGAATTTGCTATTCAAGAAAAATCACCAAGGGTGTATCTATCGCCTCATCGGCATATTTTTCCCTAAAGTGCTGGAACTGATGGATCAGGGTTATTTCTCTGGACAAGGCTTGTGACCAGAGAAGATTAAGACTGGGAGGATATTGTACAAGAAGGATTTTATTGAGCTGACTCAGGATAAGGCTCAGATTAAAAATATTGGTGTCCCCTGAATAAATTTTTGCTTAATTATGATATGAGAATCAGCTGAAACTGGCTGATTTTTCTCTTTGTGTCTTGTGCTATAATAAACATAGGAATAGAAAGGATTTAGAGCTACCATGTCAAAAGATGTTAAAAGGAACGATTTATATCGTTAGTGGCTGGAATTGCCTGGGGACTTTCTGGAACAAGTGGGCAATATCTGATGGTGCATGGTTTTTCTGCTTTTAAGTCTCACGAATGTTCGCTTGTTATTAGCTGGTCTATCCTTGATGGGAGTGGCTTATTTTTCCAATCCACTCTCCTTTCGTTTGATATGGAAAGATAAGCAATCGCTCACTTTGATTTTGATTTTTGCATTGTTCGGACTCTTTCTTAATCAATACGCTTATTTGGAAGCTATTCACGAAACCAATGTCGGAACTGCGACAGTTTTGACAATATCTTTGTCCAGTAGGGTATCTTGGCTTATACTTGTATCAAAGACAAGGTTGCTCCGACTGTCTCAGAAATTTTCTCTATGATTTTAGCGGTTGGAAGAACGTTCTTGATTGCAACGCATGGTCAGTTGAATCAGCTCTATATGACTCCAAAAGGCCTGCTAATTGGTTTGTTTTCAGCGTTTACCTACTCTTTATATTCTTTTACCCATTGACTTGATTAAGAAGTGGGAAGTATGTTGGTTATTGGGATTGGCATGACAATTTCAAGCGTTTTTGTTACCTTTAGTGGCCTTATGCAGCATCAGTGGGTATTTCGATTGGACATCCTTTCTAGCTTTGATAGGAATTTATTGTTATTGGCACCATATTTTGCCTATACCTTATGAAAGGAACAACCATTGTGGGACTGGTGAAATCTAGTCTTTTGGCCTCTATAGAACCTATTTCAGCTGTTTTTTGTCATTTTTGATTATGGTGGAACGTTTTTATATTTTTAGATGTGTAGGATGGCCATGATTCTCATGGCAGTCATGTTGATTTCTTTGAAAGATTTGTGGATTCAAAAAGAAAAAAAGGCATTTTCTAAAGAGATAAAACGAGAGGAACAGAAATCTGGTAATTCGTTAGAATTCGATTTCAAGTTGTCCACTCTCCGGCATAGTTGAGTAGGGCTGCAAAAGCTGATGAAATCAGCGTAGTAGAGCCCACTCAACCACTGCGTCTTGCTCGGACAATCTAAAGATTAATTGAGAGGCTAGGACTGTCCCAGCCTTCGTGATTTTTATTTTTGGAACCATTTGCCATGAAGATGTCAATGATATATGTTAAGCCATAAGTATAGACAACTAGGGTAAAAGGTTTACAGAGGAGAATGATGATCATATAACGCTTGAAGGTCATTTTGGTTAAGGCTGCCAGCATACATAAGAAGTCAGCTGGGCTAATAGGCCAAATCATCATAAAGATAAAGAAGCGTTCAAAGCGATTTCCTTCATCTAGCCATCCGATATACTTGTCATAAGTCTTTTTGCTAACGACCGATTGGACAAAGGCTGGACCATATAGACGAACGAGATAGAAAATGATGGCACAACCAATGACAATGCCTATATAGTTATAAATTGTACCAACAATATGGCCATAAATAAAAACACCTGCTACAGAAGTTAGAGCGCCAGGGATAATGGGAAATAACTGTTTGTAAAATTTGCAAAAAAATAAACAATGGAGGTCCCCAGATGCCAGCTTGTTTGATAAAGGCAGAAAGAGTTTCTTTAGAATCTAGTATGCCTGCTCGGTATGCCCAAATACAAAAGACAACCGTAGCGAGGGCTCCTATTATAGAAGACCAATTAATGACTTTTGTAAAAAGGATACAGCTTGAAACTGTCGGTCCTGTCATAATCTCCTCCGATGAAAAATCCAATTCCACTATATCATGTTTTGAAGTAGAATGGGCAACTGAACTAGTGAAATGTCGAAAATCAGTCTTCAGATGTATTCTTTGATTGGATGATTTAGTGAAAGAAGCAGAGTCATCCGTGCAGGGAGAACGCTTATTTTGTGCTATAATAATAAGACTACGAATTTTGGAGAGAGATGTGACGATTGAAAATTAGCATGCCTGATTTTGCTATCGAGGCAGTCACGATTTAACAGTAGAGAGTTTAAAAACAAGGAATCAAGGCAGTTCTAGTAGATTTGGACAATACCCTCATCGCATGGAATAATCCTGACGGGACCCCAGAGATGAAGAAGTGGCTTCATGATTTGCGTGACGCTGGGATTCGGATTATTGTAGTGTCTAACAATACCAGAGTCAAGAGGGCTGTTGAAAAGTTTGACATTGACTATGTCTACTGGGCTATGAAGCCTTTCACTTGGGGAATTGATCGAGCGCTCAAGCTTTTCCATTTTGAGGAAGTAGTCATGCGTGGGCGATCAGCTCATGACGGATATTCGGGCTGCGCATAGAGCTGGGATTCGCTCGATTTTGGTCAAAGCCACTGGTCGAGCACGACTCTATCAAGACTCAGATCAACCGGGCGCGGAACGCCGTGTGCTCAAGAAAATCACTGAAAAATACGGTCCAATTCAATACAGGAATTTAAGCATGGAAGAACTTCTCTGCATCGGCTGTGGAGCCACTATTCAGACAGAAGATAAGGGCAAGCTAGGCTACACGCCCCAGTCAGCTCTAGAAAAAGGTTTGGAGACAGGCGAACTCTATTGTCAGCGCTGTTTTCGCATGCGCCATTATAACGAAATCAGCGACGTTCAGCTGACGGATGATGACTTTCTACGGCTTCTGCATGAGGTTGGAGATAGTGATGCCTTGGTCGTCAATGTTGTCGATATTTTTGACTTTAATGGATCGTCATTCCCTGGCTTGCCTGCGCTTTGTAGCAGGAAATGATGTTCTCTTGGTCGGGAAATAAAAAGGACGATTTCTGCCTAAGTCGGTCAAGCGATAGCAAGGTGACCCAATGGCTGACGGAGCGGGCTCACGAAGAAGGCCTGCGTCCAGTCGATGTGGTCCCTGACCTCTGCCTCAGAACAAGCAGGCCAATCAGGACTTGATTGACAAGATTGAGCATGCCGCAAAGGGACGTGATGTTTATGTGGTTGGCGTGACCAATGTCGGCAAGTCCACTTTGATTAACGCCATTATTCAGAAATCACGGGTGATAAGGATATTATTACGACTTCGCGCTTCCTGGAACGACTCTAGACAAAAATCGAGATTCCTTTAGCAGACGGCAGTCATATCTATGATACACCAGGCATTATCCATCGTCACCAGATGGCTCACTATCTATCATGCTAAGAATCTCAAATACGTCAGTCCCAAAAGGAAATCAAAGCCCAAAAGCCTATCAACTCAATCCGGAGCAAACCCTCTTTTGGGTGGTTTAGGCCGTTTCGACTTTGTGGCAGGCGACAAGCAGGCTCTACAGCGTATTTTTGACAATGAGCTCAAGCTCCACCGGACCAAGTTGCAGGGCGCTAGCTGACTTTTATGACAAGCATGTCAGCAGTCTCTTGGTGCCACCAGTTGGCAAGGAAAAGGAAGAGTTTCCAGCCTTGGTCAAGCATGAATTTAACATCAAGGACAAGACAGATATCGTCTTCTCTGGCTTGGGCTGGATTCGCGTCAGTGGTCCTGCACGAGTGGCCGGCTGGGCGACCAGAGGGTGTGGCGGTTGTCACTCGGAAAGCCATTATATAATACTCAAGAAACCAAGGGGAATAATCTCCTTAATACAGGAAGGAAAAGGCTACTGAGCAGTGGGGAAAAGCAGGTCCCAGACTGACCTCAAGCTTTATAGAAGAACATGACACTAACATCAAAACAACGGGCCTTTCTCAACAGTCAGGCACATAGTCTCAAACCGATCATTCAGATTGGGAAAAATGGACTCAACGACCAAATTAAAACCAGCGTTCGTCAAGCACTAGACGCACGAGAATTGATCAAGGTTACGCTCTTGCAGAATACAGATGAAAATATCCACGAGGTCGCAGAGATTCTGGAAGAGGAAATCGGAGTAGATACAGTGCAGAAGATTGGCCGAATCATGATTCTCTACAAGCAGTCCAGCAAGAAAGAAAATCGCAAACTCTCTGTTAAAGTCAAGCAAATTTAAGGAAAAAATTTCTGTGGAGATGTCAGCCTATGGCTATTGAATTACTGACCCCTTTACCAAGGTGGAATTAGAACCAGAAGTTAAAGAGAAAAACGCAAGCAGATTGGCATTTTTAGGTGGGAATTTCAACCCGTCCACAATGCTCATTTGATCGTGGCGGATCAGGTTCGTCAACAATTAAGCTTGGATCAGGTCCTGCTCATGCCCAGAGTATGAACCACCTCATGTAGATAAGAAAGAAACTATCGACGAAAAAGCACCGGCTGAAAAATGTTAGAGCTGGCTATCGAGGACGTTGAAGAGCTTAGGATTGAAACCATTGAGCTGGGCGCAAGAGAATTTCCTATACCTATGACACCATGAAGCTCCTAACAGAGCAGCATCCAGATACGGACTACTACTTTATCATTGGTGCGGATATGGTGGACTACCTGCCCAAATGGTACCGGATTGATGAGCTGGTTGAGCTGGTTCAGTTTGTCGGTGTTCAGCGGCCGCGCTATAAGGCGGGGACTTCTTACCCTGTCATCTGGGTGGATGTGCCCCTTATGGATATTTCCTCCAGTATGGTGCGGGATTTTCTGGCTCAGGGACGGACACCTCAATTTCCTACTGCCTCAGCCAGTCTTAGATTATATCGAGAAAGAAGGGCTTTATCTATGACCTATGAAAGCTATATCAGTATGGGCCGTGAGGCCTTGTTGGCTAAGATGGAAACAGTCATGCCCGAGAAGCGCCTGCGGCATTGCCTAGGCGTGGAAAAGGCAGCTCGTGAATTAGCGGAGCGCTTCGGTCTTGATATCGAAAAAGCGGGTCTTGCAGGACTCCTGCACGATTATGCCAAAAAGCCTCGGATGAGGATTTCCTATCCTTGATTGACAAATACCAGCTGGATCCTGACCTTAAAAACTGGGGCAATAATGTCTGGCACGGCATGGTGGGTATTTACAAGATTCAGGAAGATTTAGGCATCGAAGATGCAGAGATTCTCCGATCCATCGAGATTCATACAGTTGGGAGTGGCACCATGTCTGAGCTGGACAAGGTGGTCTATGTCTCCGACTACATTGAGCACAACCGGGACTTTCCGGGAGTGGACAAGGCTAGAGAGCTGGCCCAACGGTCGCTTAATCAGGCCGTGGCCTACGAAACAGCAAGGACAGTGGAACATTTGGCTCACAAAGGAATGCCCATCTATCCGCAGACCTTGGAGACCTACAATGCCTTTGTAGGATATTTGAAGGAAATAGAAGAAAATTAAAGAGGAACTATGAAAGAAAAAGAATTATTAGAACTGGTCGTGAAGGCGGCCGATGAAAAAGCGTGCAGAAGACATTGTAGCTTTGGACTCTGCAAGGTCTGACTACTGTGACAGATTACTTTGTCATCGTCAGCTCTATGAACAGTCGTCAGCTGGATGCGGTAGCTGAAAATATCCGTGAGAAGGCTGCTGAAGCTGGCCTTTCTGCTGGTCATGTTGAGGGAGACGCAGCTGGTGGCTGGGTTCTCTTAGACTTGGGAGGCGTTGTCGTCCATGTCTTTTCTGAGGAAATGCGGGCGCATTACAATCTGGAAAAGCTCTGGCACGAAGCAACTGGTGTGATGTTGCGGCCTTTTATTGGAAAGAAAAACAAGTGATTTTTGCCTTAGGCAGAAAGCAGAATTTCGGCTCAGTCAGCCTGCTGGCTGGGCTATTTTTGAAAGGAAAAAGTATGGCAACTTATGAAACCTTCGCGTCGGTTTACGATGCGATTATGGATGATTCTTTGTATGAGAAGTGGACGGATTTCAGCCTGCGCCATTTTTCCCCAAGGATAAGAAAAAGCTGCTGGAGCTGGCCTGCGGTACGGAGTATTCAGTCTATTTATTTTAAGCAGTCAGGTTTTGATGTGACGGGGTTGGACCTGAGTCAGGAAATGCTGGATTTGCAGAGAAGCGCATGCAGAGAGGCTGGTTTTGGATATTCCTTTTTATACAAGGCAATATGCTGGATTTGGGTGGCGTCGGTCAGTTTGATTTGGTGACTTGCTATTCGGACTCGATTTGCTATATGGAGGACGAAGTCGATGTCGGTCAGGTCTTCACTCAAGTCTTACCAGCATCTAAATGAGGGCGGTCGTTTTTATCTTTGACGTGCACTCGATTTTGACCAGATTGACGAGGTTTTTCCAGGCTATTCTATCATGAAAAATGCTGAAACCTTTTGCCATGGTCTGGGATTCCCTATGCGGACGAACCGCCCTCATTCCATCGTGCATGAGCTGACCTTCTTTGTCCAAGACGAGGATGGGCGCTTCACGCGATGCATGATGAGGTGCATGAGGAGCGGACCTGTGAGATTCTGACCTATGATATCTTTGCTGGAGCAGGCTGGCTTTAAGAATGTCAAGGTTTATGCGGACTTTGAGGACAAGGAGCCAACAGACAAGAGCGCTCTGCTGGTTCTTCTGTGGCGGAGAAATGAGATGACAGTTACCGGTATTATCGCAGAGTTTAATCCTTTTTCATAATGGGCACAAATATCTGCTGGAGCAGGCTTCTGGTCTGAAAATTATCGCTATGAGCGGCAATTTTTGTTCAGCGAGGTGAGCCGGCTATCGTGGACAAGTGGACTCGGGTCGCAGATGGCTTTAGAAGCTGGAGCGGATTTGGTCCTTGAGTTACCTTTCTTGGTCAGCGTTCAGGCGGCGGACTTTTTCGCTAAGGGGCAGTAGACATCTTTTGAGAGACTAGGCATCGAACAGCTAACTGGGACCTGAGGAAGTGCTGGATTATGAGAGTATTTCCAGAGGTCTATGGTGAAAAGGCAGAGCGGATGGAGGACTTGATCTGGCTGGCCTGCCTGATTCCCCTATCCTATCCCCAGAAGACTCAGGCTATGTGGCAGGGAGTTTGCAGGGCTCAATTTTTCAGGCTCTACGCCCAATCATATCTTAGGCTTGGCGCTATGCTAAAGGCTGTGGCGGGAAGAGATATAAAACTGTGCCCCGATTCAACGTCAGGGGCTGGCTATCATTCCTTGTCAGCTAATCAGAATTTCGCCTCCGCAACTGCCCTTCGTCAGAATCTGGATCAGCCAGACTTTCTCAAAAATTCACCCCAGCCCATCACTTGCTTGAAACGAGCCCCAAGGTGACCTGGTCGGACCTCTTTCCTATCTCCGTTACCAGATAGTGACCTCGTCCGGATTTGACGGACTTTTTATCAGTCAATCAGGAGTTGGCTGTTAGGATTAAAGAAGCATTGAAAAGCAGTGAGACCATAGAAGAGCTGGTTGAGCAGGTGGCGACCAAGCGCTTTACCAAGGCTCGGGTCCGGCGTCTGTTGACCTATATCCTAGTCAGAGCTGAGACAAGAAGAGCTTCCGTCAGGTTCATATTTTAGGCTTTTCCGAGCAGGGGCGCCAGCATTTGTCCAAGCTATGGGAAAAAGTTGAATCTGGTCAGCCGTATCGGCAAGGAGCCATGGGATAGTCTAACCCAACAGGCTGATAAGGTCTATCAGCTAGGGAAATCCTGCACTTATGGAACAAAATTTTGGACGGGTTCCAATACAGGTAAATTTGTAAGTTTTGCAGAGCGATAGTGTAAGAAATCGCCTTTTATCAGAAAAAGCTTTTTCAGCTAGTGAAATTCAAAAAGACTTATGTTATAATATGTAAGGTTAAAAATGTAAAAATAAAAGGAGATAATCCAATGGGACGTAAATGGGCCAATATCGTGGCAAAGAAAACCGCTAAAAGATGGTGCCAATTCAAAAGTTTATGCGAAGTTTGGTGTGAAATCTATGTAGCAGCTAAAAAGGAGATCCAGACCCAGAAACAAACTCAGCTCTAAAAATTTGTTATTGATCGTGCAAAACAAGCTCAAGTACCAAAGCATGTTATTGATAAAGCTATTGATAAAGCCAAAGGCAACACAGACGAAACCTTTACAGAAGGACGTTATGAAGGTTTTGGACCAAACGAGTTCCGATGCTGATTGTAGATACTTTGACATCCAATGTAAATCGTACAGCAGCGAATGTTCGTGCAGCTTTTGGTAAAAATGGTGGAAACATGGGAGCAAGTGGCTCTGTCTCTTACTTGTTTGATAATAAAGGTGTAGTTGTTTTTGCGGGAGACGATGCAGATAGCATTTTTTGAGTTGCTTTTGGAAGCAGATGTTGATGTAGACGATGTAGAAGCAAGAAGAAGGAACAATTACAGTCTATACAGCACCAACGGATCTCCATAAGGCTATAGTTGCTTTGCGTGAGTCAGGTATCGAAGATTTTCAAGTGACAGAGCTAGAGATGATTCCCTCAATCTGAAGTAGAATTATCAGGATGATTTAGCTGTTTTGAAAAACTTGTTGACGTCTTAGAAGATGATGAAGATGTCCAAAAAGTCTATACAAATGTTGAAGGATTTTAGAAACTGAGTGTCTTGGATTATACCCCCAAAATTGGATAATCTATTTAATTTTTGGGGTATTGTTCGAACCTCAGTTTTTGATGTATGATTACTTTAAAAATTTAATTATGATGACTTCAAAAATGTTCTAAGTGATGTTTACATCGCTAAACAAATATGTTAGAATAGCACTTAATTAACAAAAAGGGATTATAATGAAAAATTTTCAGAAATGTTGTCTTTATGGTCGCTGTCTTAGTACTTGTAGCTTGTGGTGCTAAAAAGCAGAAAAATGAAGCAGGTAATAATGAAGTAGATATCAAAATCAAAAGTGGAACATACGTTGTGCCACGAGATGAATCTAGTGACTCTAAATATCTAGCTTTGAAATTGGAAATCAAAAATAAGAGCAACCAGAAATTGAATATTTCAGAGGGGGATGTGACTCTTTATGACTCTGAAGGTGAAAAATTTCCGCTGTAAATGTTTATGATTCTAGTGATAAATTTAAAACTTTAGGATATGAGAGTCTTTCAAAAGACAAGAGTTTGAGTCGCTATACTGTCTTTGAAGTGGATCCAGAAGAAGAGTACGAGTTGCACTACTCACCTAAATTTATGGATAGCTTAGCTAAAGATCGTAAAGAAATTGAGATTAAGGTGAAGCCTTCTAAATATACTGACCAAACAGATGGAAATTGTTGATGTGGCTAAGGAATATGTTAACAAAGTTTTCTTGAGCGGAGATGCCTCAGGAGATGCTACTAAATGTTGCAAGCACTTCATCGGATAAACTCTGTAACGCTTTTGGCAAAAAGATAAGAAAAAAATCAAAAGATGATGAAAAAGTGGTTCAGATAAGTTTGTATTAGGGTGGTGAGTTAGAGAAAGATAGAGCTGCTTTTTGTTAAAAAGTTTGGTACTGGAATTTGCAGATAATTTCTCTTACTACAAACCATCTGATGCTGAATTACGTACCTTTATTGAAGCTTATACAAAAGTAAACGCGAAACGTGCGAAAGTTAGCTATTCTATCAAGGAATTTTTACCAGAAAGTGCGACTATTTATGTTCGTCCAGAAACTATTGGTTTGGAAAATATCAGAACATATGATCTAGTTTCTAAGTTCGCTAATGAGCACCGAGCAGAATACTACTGATTATAAAGATGCTTATTCAGCAGACTGAGAAAATATATTTTAGAACAAGCACCAAGTCAATTTGATAGTCTTCCACTTGTGACAAATAAATATATGGACAGTGAAGGGTATGAGTTGAAATTAGTTAAGAAGAATAAAAAATGGGTTGTAGATACAACTGAAAGCAATTATGATTCATTAGTCCGTATTTTCAGTGGAAATATCTAATAAAATGAATAAGAAGAGTCGAATGATTTCGGCTCTTTTTATATGAGTATGGGAGTAAATCTGTTTTGATTTGCATAGTAATAGATTAGAAATGAAAAAGTATGTTATACTTTTCTTCAGAAATAGACTTTAAGGAGCTAAAACATGAATGAATTTTATCAAAAATTGACGCAAATACGCCATTATCTTCATCAACATCCTGAGTTATCTGGTCAAGAGTTTGAAACGACCCATTTTCTTCGTAATCATTTAGAAAAATTAGATATTAGAATTTTGGATTCTGGCCTTAAGACGGGCTTAATTGCAGAGATAGGGCAGGGGGGCCCCATTGTGCCCTTCGGGCAGATATTGATGCCCCTGCCTATTTTAGAAAACAGAGCTTTCTTATGCTAGTCAAAACCAGGGGTCATGCATGCCTGTGGCCACGATTTTTCATCAGGCTAGTCTGTTGGGCGCGGCAGAGTTGTTGATGGAAAAACAACTAGCGGGTACGAGTTCGCTTGGTTTTTCAGCCAGCTGAAGAAAGTTCTTGTGGAGCGTTAGAAGTCTTATCGACGGGTTGTTTAGATGATGTGAAGGCTATTATTGGTTTTCATAATATGCCCTCAACTTAAAGCGAATCAATTAGCTTTGAAGTCGGAGCAGTGATGGCTGGAGTAGAAAAATTTAAGGTAGAGGTGAAGGCGTTAGTAGTCATGCTGCGCGACCGGATTTAGGGTCTGATACCGTTTTTGACCTTTGACAAGTATAGATCCAGGCTTTGCAGGTTCTAGTAGCTAGAACAGTTTCTCCTTTTGAAGCAAATGTTTTATCGATTACACATATTGAGGCTGGTTCTACTTGGAATGTCTTGCCACAAAAAGGTTTTTTTGAAGGAACCATTCGATCGTTTAGTCCTAATTCTCAAAAACAGTTAAAAGCTGATTTTATCAACATTGTAGATAATATTGCTAAAAATTTTGGTGCAAAAGTCATGATTTCTTGGGATCAAACGCCACCAGTTACTTATAATGATGAATCCTTAACACCGCTTTTTGTTTGAATGCGCTCAAAATTTGCAGAAGTTCTTGAAGCTAAACCTTCCACAGCTGGTGAAGATTTTGCGTTTTATCAGGAGAAAATTCCGGGAGTCTTTGCCTTTATTGGCTCAAATGGAGAAGCTGATGCGCCAGACTTGCACCATGATACAATGACAATCAATGATGAAGCGTTTAAAGTGTCAGTCCCTTACTATGTCGAAAAGTGCACTACTGCTGTTACAGAGATATAAGTAATAACTATATCCCTGTATAAAAACTCAACTAGGCAAAACTCTCTAGTTTTGATATGATAGAACAGTGGCAAGGGGATTTTGTTATTGTCTTTTAAAAAGTGAGCAATAAACAAAAACTATACCCCGATAAAAAAATATATACTAGCCAAGTCTAGAAATATTTGTTATCATAGGGCATACTTTAAGAAGAATAGGAGAATTTCTTTGAAAAATTAGTTAAATATTCCACTCTTGTTGTCCTTGGACTCGCAGCTATTGGTACGTTGGTGGCTTGCTCGTCTTCAACTTCTAAGTCTGATTCAGGCAAAACCAGTGAGACTAAAAAACAACGATTGAAGTCGGAACTGTTGGAACAACTCGTCCCTTTTTTCTTACGATGATGAAGATGGTGAAGTTGACAGGGTGATGAAATTGAAGTACTTCGAGAAATCTTTAAAGGCTCTGATAAGTACGAGGTCAATTTCAATAAAGCAAAATGGACTTCTATGTTTGCTAGTCTAGATAGTGATCGCTTCCAGATTGCTGCAAATAATATCAGTTATTCAAAAGAGCGTGATGGAAAGTATCTTATGGAAATCCATACGCTAAGAATCCAACGGTTTTTAGTTGTTCGCAAAGGAACTGGTATCAAGTCTTTGGATGATATTGGTGGGAAGTCAACAGAAGTTGTGCAAGGAACATCTACAGCCAAGCAGCTAGAAGATTATAACAAAGAGCATGCGAATAATCAGACAAAAATCAATTATACAGACGGAACGATTCAGCAAATCCTTGTGAATTTGAATGAAGGCCGTACAGATTATAAAGGTTTTTGAACGAATTACGGTTGATGCTATTGTTAAAGGCACAAAAAGCTGGATAATGTTGAAGTTATCGAACTTCCAAGCGATCGAGCAACCATATGTGTATCCGTTGTTCGCCCAAGGTCAAGAAGAACTTAAAAACTTTGTTGACAAACGAGTGAAGGAATTGTATCAAGACGGCACGTTAGAAAAATTGTCTCAAAAATACTTTGACGGCAGCTATCTTCCAGATGCTAAAGATATTAAATAAGGTTTAAATAAAAGGAGATTATAAAATGAAATTAACAAAATGGTTTGGTGTAGCAGCACTTGCAACTGCAGTCGTTGGTTTGGCAGCGTGTGGCGCTTCTGAGAAGAAAGCAGACAATACTAAGGACAAAAACAGTAACAATTAAAGTCGGAACAATGACGATCGATAACGATGAACAACAACGTTGGGATCTTATTGAGAAGAAAACTTGAAAAAAGAAAATGTAAAACTTGAATTTACTCAATTTACAGAGTACCCACTAAGTAAATAAAGTTGTTGCTGATGGTGAGTTGGATGTCAATGCTTTCCAACACTACTACTACCTTAACAACTGGAATAAAGAAAACAACCAAGATTTAGTAGCTATTGCTGACACTTATCTTGCACCTATCCGTCTTTACTCAGGTACTAAAGATGGCAAAAATAAATATACAAAGGTTGATGAGCTTCCAGATGGAGCAGAAATCGCTGTACCAAATGATGCAACAAATGAAAGTCGCGCTTTGAACTTGCTTCAAGCAGCAGGTCTGATCAAATTGGACAAATCTGGAAATGAGACTTTGCTACAGTTGCAAATGTGAAAGAAAATCCAAAGAAATTGAAAAATTACAGAATTGGATGCTAGCCAAACAGCTCGTTCATTGACATCAGTAGATGCTGCTGTTGTAAATAACACATTTGTTAATGAAGCAAAATTAGACTACAAGAAGGCTTTGTTCATCGAGCCAAAAAGATAAAAACTCTAAACAATGGTACAATATCATTGCAGCTAAGAAAGACTGGGAAAAGTCTGACAAAGCTGATGCAATTAAGAAATTGATTGCAGCATACCACACTGATGAAGTGAAAGAATTGACAGAAAAACTTCTGATGGTTTGCTTGAACCAGTATGGTAAGAGGCTAAAAACTGACAGTAGGCACGGGTCTTGGTGAGTGATTCAACAGGACAAGACTGAATGTGTGAGACAGAACTCAGTTGGGAAGACCAGCTGAGTTTTGTCGCTATATATACGAGGGGGAAATATGGTTTTTTCTAGTGAACAAGAACAACTCAAAAAATTTGAAGAAGATGTTATTGCTCAACAGTACTTTGAAGTCCTACGCAAGTTAATTGCAAAAAAATCGATTTTTGCGCAACAGATCGGTTTGAAAAAAGTAGCGATTTATTTACAAGAAATTTTTGAACAAGCGGGTGCAGAAGTGACGGTGGATGATAGCTATCTTGCTCCTTTTGTGATTGCCCGATTTAAGAGTTCAAATCCTAGTGCTAAGACAGTCATCTTCTACAATCACTACGATACAGTTCCGGCTGATAACGACCAACCGTGGACAGAGGATCCATTCACATTATCTGTGCGTGATGGAGTCATGTATGGACGTGGTGCTGATGATGACAAGGGACATATTGTGGCTCGTTTGACAGCCCTTCAGAAATATGTAGAGGCGAAAAAAGATTTGCCAGTGAATATTACCTTTATCATGGAGGGGGCAGAGGAATCTGCCTCACAGAATCTAGAACCGTTATTTGGACAAGTATAAAGAGGAACTTCTCGGTGCCGATTTATTGGTCTGGGAGCAAGGAAGTCGTAATGCATTGGGACAACTGGAAATCACGGGTGGCAATAAAGGAATTGTGACTTTTGATGCTAAGGTTAAAAGCGCAGATGTAGATATTCACTCTAGTTTTGGTGGTGTGATTGATTCAAGTGCTTGGTACTTGATTAATGCTTTGACAAGTCTAAGAGGAAAAGATGGTCGAATCTTGGTCGAGAGGAATCTATGATCAGGTTATTGAGCCAAATGAACGCGAATCTGCTTTGGTTGAAGAGTTTGCTCGTCGTAGACCGGAAGAGTTAAAAGAAATTTACGGCTTAGAATTACCCCTGTTAGAAGAAGAGCAATCCAAATTTTTACGTCGTTATTTCTTTGAACCAGCGCTAAATATTGAAGGCATTTCATCGGGTTATCAAGGTCAAGGAGTAAAGACAATCATACCATCGCAGGCCCAGGCTAAACTAGAAGTACGCTTGGTGCCAGGGTTGGAACCACAAGATGTATTGGAAAAAATTCGCCAACAGCTAATTAAAAATGGTTATCCCAAGGTAGAGTTAACATATACTTTAGGAGAAATGAGTTATCGTAGTGACATGAGTTCTCCATCTATTTTGAATGTTATTGAATTGGCTAAAAAGTATTACCGAGAAGGGTAGCTGTTTTGCCCACTTCTGCTGGTACTGGCCCGATGCATATTGTTTATGATGCCTTACAAGTGCCGATGATGTCCTTTGGTTTGGGACATGCCAATAGTCGGGATCATGGTGGCGATGAAAATGTTCGCTTATCAGATTATTACACCCATATAGAATTAATAGAGGAGCTGATTGCAAGTTATGAGTAAAGAAATTATTACATTAGATAAAAATTGATGTAACCTTCCAGCAGAAAAACGTCAGATTCAGGCAGTCAAGGATGTCAGTATTCATATTAACCAAGGAGATATATACGGTATTGTAGGATATTCTGGTGCTGGGAAATCAACCCTTGTACGAGTAATTAACTTATTACAAGTACCAACTGGTGGTACCATTACTGTAGATAATGATATTATTTTTCAAAGATAAAAGGTACAGTTATCAGCTGCGCAGTTGCGCCAAAAACGTCAGGATATTGGCATGATTTTCCAACATTTTAATCTGATGAGCCAGCTCACGGCTGAGGAAAATGTAGCTTGCTTTGAAACACTCTGGTTTATCTAAAGAAGAGAAAAAAAGAAAAAGTGAAAAATTTGCTAGAGCTTGTTGGTCTGGCAGATAGAGCAGAAAAACTATCCATCACAACTTTCAGGTGGACAAAAACAGCGTGTTGCGATTGCCCGTGCTTTTAGCCAATGATCCTAAAATTCTGATTTCGGATGAAGCAACATCAGCGCTAGATCCGAAAAACGACTAAGCAGATTCTTTCTTTATTACAAGATTTGAATCAAAAAGCTAGGATTGACCATTGTTTTAATCACCCATGAGATGCAAATTATCAAGGATATCGCTAATCGCGTAGCTGTGATGCAAGATGGTCAGCTGATTGAGGAAGGCTCTGTTCTTGATATCTTCTCTCATCCAAATCAAGATTTGACCAAGGACTTTATTACGACAGCTACAGGTATTAATGAAGCAATGGTCAAAAATTGAAAAACAAGATATTGTCCGAAACTTAGCACCAAATAGTCTTTTAGTTCAGTTGGAATATGCGGGTGCAGCGACAGATGAGCCTATTCTCAAATGAAATTTATAAAAAGTATCAAGTAACGGCTAATATTTTATATGGTAATATCGAAATTCTAGACCATACACCTGTAGGAGCTTTGGTGGTCGTACTATCAGGCGAAGCTGAGAGTCTAGCTGCCGCTAAAGATGCGATTCAAGAAGCTGGAGTTCGTCTGACTATTTTTAAAAGGGAGGTGCATAAGATGCTGAATTTATTGAAACTTATTTACCAAACGTTTATCGGATGGGCTGGGACGGTCAAGCAGGCTGGGGAACAGCTATCTATATGACGCTTTATATGACAGCTATTTCTTTTTGTTATCGGAGGATTCTTTGGTTTAGTGACGGGACTTTTTCTCGTTTTGACTAAGCCTGGGAGGGTGTACTTGAAAATAAGATCGCTTTTTGGATTTTTAGATAAGGTGACATCTGTTTTCCGTGCTATTCCTTTCATTATCTTGCTAGCTGTGTTATCACCGTTCTCTCTACTTTATTGTGGGAACGGGAATTGATCCAAATGCAGCGATTGTTCCTCTTTCTTTTGCCGTGTATGCTTTTTGCTCGTCAAGTGCAGGTCGTCTTGTCAGAGTTAGATGGTGGAGTGATAGAGGCTGCTCAGGCTAGTGGTGCAACCTTATGGGATATTATTGGAGTGTATCTAACAGAGGGTCTTCCAGATTTGATTCGTGTTACAACAGTTACCTTGATTTCCTTAATTGGTGAAACAGCTATGGCTGGTGCCGTTGGTGCGGGCGGAATTGGTAATGTGGCAATCGCTTATGGATTTAATCGTTACAATCACGATGTTACTATTCTGGCGACGGTTGTTATTGTAGCAATTATCTTTTACTATTCAATTTGCTGGGGACTTTTGACCAAGAAATTAAGTCATAAATAGTATTTTAAAAGCCAGATCAGATGGAAAAGAATGAGGAGATTAAAATGAATCGATGGCATTTACGTGAATGGAAGATAGTAGGGCTTTATGCCCTCCTCTACTTCTTTTTGTGTAGGTTTGGGAGTTCTTGTAGGCACATTTTTTGACCGTGCAGGCAATATGTTTTTATGCGCCAGCATTTGCTGCTTTATTTGGCGGAACGGTGTACATGCTTTTGCAAAGTAAGGTACAAAAGTTTGGAGCAATTAGCTTTCTCGGAATTATGATGGGCTGCTTTTTCTTCACGGCAGGACATTTCTTTATTTCCTTTTTACCAGGTTTGCTATTTGGCTTTGGTGGCCGATTTTTATTGCAAAAGCAGGCAATTATAAGAGTAGGAAGCTGAGTTTTCTTTCCTTTATCGTTTTTTTCTTTTTGTCAATTCTGGTCCGATTATCATGATGTGGCTAGCACGATCAACTTATATTGCTAGTTTAGTAGCGCGTGGTAGAAGCTCGGATTATATTGAGCGGGTTATGGTACCTGCAAATGCTCAAACAATTAGCTGGTTTGTTTTGACGATTCTTTTAGGTGCTGTTTTGGGCGCTTTAATTGGTCAATTTGTCGTCCAAACTCATCTTTCTAAAAAATTGAGATGATCATTTGTAGCAGAAAACTTTATCTAGCTTTCCCGTTCTATTTTTGGTATGATAGAGAAGTGTGCGCTAGGTTTGGACCTAGTATATCCATTGAAGGCTAAATAGTATAAACAGCTGATGCAGGAGCTCTCTGATAAGGCTATGAAATTCTATTTTTACCTGTTTTTCAATCAAACAAAAAAAGGAGAGATTATGAATAATATACTGGTATTACAATCTGATTTTGGATTAGTGGATGGAGCTGTATCAGCTATGATCGGAGTAGCACTTGAGGAGTCTGCTACATTAAAAATTCATCACTTAACTCATGATATCACGCCTTATAATATCTTTGAAGGTAGTTACAGACTGTTCCAAACGGTTAATTACTGGCCGGAAGGCACGACTTTTGTTTCTGTTGTCGATCCTGGTGTAGGATCTAAGCGCAAGAGTGTTGTTGCAAAAACAGCTCAAAATCAATACATTGTCACACCAGATAATGGAACACTATCTTTTATCAAGAAGCATGTTGGTATTGTAGCGATTCGTGAGATTTCTGAAGTGGAGAATCGTCGTAAAAATACTGAACACTCTTATACTTTCCATGGTCGAGATGTTTATGCTTATACAGGAGCAAAAATTAGCGAGTGGTCATATCACTTTTGAAGAAGTAGGACCTGAACTCAGTGTGGACGAAATTGTCGAAATTCCAGTAGTTGAAACGACCTTTGGAGAAAATTCCGTTAGTGGTGCAGTCGATATTCTAGATGTCCGCTTTGGTTCTCTTTTGGACCTCTATCACAAGAGAAGATTTTTCAGCATTTGGCTCCTCAATTTGGAGAGCGTTTTGAAGTCACTATCTACAATAATGATATGCTAGTTTATCAAAAACCAAGTAACCTATGGCAAGTCCTTTTGCGGATGTCCGCATCGGCCAGCCTATCCTCTACATCAACTCCCTCTATCGGGTCGGCTTAGCGATTAACCAAAGGTTCCTTTGCTAAGGCCTATAATGTTGGCGTCGGTGCCCAGTGGCATATTGAAATTAAAACGTATTGACAATTAGTTATATAAAGTGACATAGAAAAAGGAGATTATAATGAAAAAAATTATTGGATACAACTTTTACAATTAGAGAAGTCGTAGCGACTGGTATTGGAGCGGCACTTTTTGTTGTTATCAGGGATGATTAGCATTCCGACACCAGTGCCAAATACGAGCATTCAGTTGCAATATGCTGTACAAGCATTGTTTAGTGTAGTCTTTGGACCAATTACTGGTTTCTTGACTGGATTTATCGGTCATGCATTGAAGGACTCTCTCCAATATGGTAATCCTTGGTGGACTTGGGTTATAGCTAGTGGTCTATTTGGATTTGTCGTTGGTTTGTTTAAAAATCAATTACGAGTGGCAGAAGGAGTTTTTCGAAGCTAAAGATATTGTTCGGTTTAATGTTGTGCAATTTTTGGCAAATGCTCTTGTGTGGATTGTCATCGCTCCAATAGGTGATATTTGGATTTTACAATGAACCGACAAATAAAGTTTTTTGCGCAGGGCTTTGTAGCAGCAATCTCTAATGGCTTGACTGTTGCAGTGGCAGGTACCTTACTCTTTAATTTGCCTATGCACGTACTCAGACAAAAGAGTGGCAGCCTTAAAAAAAGATTAAATCATGCTATTAGATTCAAAAGATCGAGAGATATCTCTGATCTTTTTGTTAAAAATAACACTCTTTTTGTAAAATATATATTGCATTTAATGAAATATATTGTATAATAGATTTATAAAGATGAAGGAGAACCGATATGAAAAACATGAAAAACATGAAAAACATGAAAAAAACATGAAAAAAACATGAAAAACATGAAAAACATGAAAAACATGAAAAACATGAAAAACATGAAAAATGTGAAAAATGTGAAAAACATAAAAATATCTATTCCCCCTTATTTGGCTTGTTTTAGGTGTAATTTGTTTGATGATTGGACTGATCAACCACAATCAGACTTTTTCTTCTTTTGCTGGGTGTGATATTGCAATTGGTTGTGCATTCTTAATCATAGCAACTGAGAAGAAAAATGATAAGGGCGATGATCATGGCAAAAATCTTAAGCTAAAAGATGGCACGAGTAGAGCATGATATGACGCAGGGTGACTTTAGCAATGCTATTGAGTGACTCGCCAGACTATCGGATTGATTGAGGCAGGGTAGTATAATCCCTAGCCTCAGCTTTATGCTTAGCGATTTGCAAATGTCTCAATAAAGACGCTGGATCAATTGTTTTGGGAGTAAAAATGTCCGGGGGACATTTTTAGCCTGAGCCGAAAAACACGAAAGCGAGGGATGTCCGGGGACATTTTAGCCCGAGCCAAAGAACTCGAAAGCAAGGAATATCAGAATAGTTGAAGAGCAATTTTTCGCACAAAAAGGTTAAATAGGGGATAGAATTTTTAAGCAAAAGAGGAAAAATATATGGAATCTAAGGTTAAACAAAGAGATCTTTAAAGATGAGCGTACGGTACAGATTGAACATAAAATAGGAAATGAACTCGCTTTTTAGCTATTATTCTATTACTCTTGTCTATTTTGGTGAAACTCCTTTTATTGGAGATTAGATTGGCAAAGCTTATTTACCTGAAATTATCATTATTTTTACTTTGGAAATTTATGCTGGTGTACGCAGTTGGCAACTTGGCCTAGATATTAGGGCGTAGGATACAACTGGTAGTAGTAGAAGATTCAGAAGTCGTCTGGCTACAGGAGTATTCATAGCAGCTTCCTTCTAGCTTGTTCAAATTCTGAAATGGAGACTCAAAAGAAAAACCATCATTTAGTCAGAATCCTGTTTTGCAATTTAGTTTTTTATTTTAGTTTTTGATAGTTGCCTTTTTCTAGTATAGCTTGATCAGCTGGTCAATTATTTTTTATCGGAAGAGACAGATAAAATTAGAGAAAGAATTAGAAAATGATGAGAATTAGAATTAATGATAATTTATAAATAAGAAAGTGAGTAAAAATGAAGAAAGCATCCTGTTTTAAAAAGATGAACGAATAGAGAAATTGGACGGAAAAGTTGCAGGAGAACTAGTGTTAGGAATGTTTTTTTCTTCTAGCCATCTCTGTGTTTTTCAAAGTCTATATTCTCCGTCTAAAGCTTGCTAGCTTATCTGCCAGAAGGGACTCTCCTTATCCTAGTAGGTCTCTCATGCTTTGCTTCGTCGCTTAAGCCTCAGGCATTGATGTTCGTGATATGGTAAGAGAAGAAAAATGGCCAGAACGTGTCTGTAGTGGAATCATTTTTCTTTAATTCTTGTGGCTATTGATTTCTTTTGGACAGCGAGAAAGTATGGCTAGTATGCTGAGTATGTTGTATCTACTTAAGATGTTTTTTGCAATGGTTCTTTTTATATTTGGAAGCTTGACCATGGATCAAGGTTAGTCTTTTTCCTAAACGGCAAACGTCAGGCAAAGTTGGATAAGGAATTGGAGGATGAAGAATGACTTGCTGGAAAAGATTGATGGGGTGGTTGTGCTTTCTTAGCCTTGGCCTTGTATGTACTACCTATGGTATTTCAGCAGAGCAGAGACTTATCAAATTTCAAAACAGTGGACTATTGGCATTGGTATTTTGCTGATTTTTCCTCGTTTTACTGGTCTTTATCGTGGTAGCAAAGAAGATTGGAATCTTATCTCAGTCTGGAAAAAGTCTTTCAAAAAGGAGACGGGAAAACGAATTTCTCTTAGCATCTTTAGGCATGTTCCTTATATCTATCCTTGGAACTGCTTTTATTACGGTGGGTAAATGGAGAAGTTCGACGGCTAATCAGGCGTCTTTGATAGAGGAGTTTCAAAGAGGAAATGGGATTTTTGTTACCCATCATGCTTGGAGTTTTAGCACCTATTGTAGAAGAAATTATCTTCCGTGGAATCCTCCCACTCAAAAATCTTTTAAAGGCTATGAGGGCTGGGGGCTATATCGTAGGCGGACTTCTCTTTGCGCTTTTTCACGGGCCAACCAATATCGTCTCTTTTGTGATTTATGCTGTTTCTTCTGTGATTTTTGACATTGCTGGCCTATCGAACTCGTCGCTTGAAGTCAGTATTGCAGTTCACATGATTAATAATGGCCTTCCTGCCATTGTCATGTTGTTGATTGGTATTTTTGGAATGGAAGTATAGGAGCTTAAAATGAAGATATAACTAATTCATCGTCAAATTTTAGACGAACGTGAAGAGCAACTTGTCAATAAGGCTGGCATGGAAGCTTTTTAGTTTCCTGCTGATTAGTAGTTTGGCTTTATATGTTGGATCGGTGCTTATGAATGCGGAGCCATTCACTATCAACCATTCTTGATCCTGATTGCGATTGCAGGTATATATTTTTTCTGTCGAGCTCAGTATCTAGGAGCTAATTATTACAATAGTTTCAGTCTGACTATTTGGGGTATGCTACTTGCGAAGGATTTCTGACCCTCTTGATTGCTTGCCAGGATTTCCAACTGAATCATGCTATTTATCATAATAGTGTTTTTCACCCCATGTTTCTTTTTGGTCATTTTGGTTACATTTTGCATTCATCTTCCCTTGATACTGGTGGTCAATATTTTCTTAGAGGCTATAAGCAAGAGTCAAAAAGAAGCGTTTTGAACACTATTTGAACCAACTTGAGGAAGAGTGAAGTATTTAGCGATTCAGCTCTGCTATTTTTCCAAAACAAATTTTTGCCCAGTTTTTTCAATCAGGTTATAATAAATAGATGAATTAAAAAATTCAGAAAATTTTATAGAGAAAAGAGAGTTGAAATCTTATGGCAAAAGATATTCGCGTCCCTACTTTTACTACAAATATGTTCCGATTGAGAATGCTGAGAAATTTGCAGCTGACCACCTGGCCTTCTGTAAATCCATCGGTCTTTAAAGGCCGTATCTTGGTAGCAGATGAGGGAATCAATGGAACGGTTTCTGGTGATTATGAAACCACTCAAAAAATACATGGATTATGTGCATTCACTGCCGGGTATGGAAGACCTTTGGTTCAAGATGGACGAAGAAAACGAGCAAGCTTTCAAGAAAAATGTTTGTTCGCTACAAGAAAGAAATTGTGCACTTGGGCTTGAAGACAATGATTTTGATAATGACATCAACCCGCTGGAGACGACAGGAGCTTATCTTGTCACCTAAGGAATTTAAGGAAGCCTCTTGGACGAAAGACACTGTTGTCCTAGACACTCGTAACGACTATGAGTACGATCTGGGGACACTTCCGCGGTGCCATCCGTCCAGACATCCGCAACTTCCGCGAATTGCCGCAATGGGTCCGTGATAACAAAGAGAAGTTCATGGACAAGCGCGTGGTTGTTTACTGTACCGGTGGTGTTCGCTGTGAGAAATTCTCAGGCTGGATGGTTCGTGAAGGCTACAAGGATGTCTGGTCAGCTTCATGGCGGTATCGCGACTTACGGCAAGGATCCAGAAGTTCAAGGTGAGCTTTGGGACGGCAAGATGTATGTCTTTGATGAGCGTATCTCTGTTGATATCAACCATGTTAATCCAGTCGTGATTGGGAAAGACTGGTTTGACGGGACTCCTTGCGAGCGCTATGTCAACTGTGGCAATCCAGAGTGTAACCGCCGCATCCTGACTTCAGAAGAAAAACGAAGACAAGTACCTCCGTGGCTGTTCTCATGAATGCCGTGTTCACCCTCGCAATCGCTATGTGGTTGAAAACGGCTTGAGCCAGGCAGAAGTGATGGAGCGTTTGGCTGCGATTGGAGAAAGCTTGGAAACACTGGTGGCTCAGTAATAAGGAGAGATCCTAATGGAAAAATTTTGCGTTTATGGGAAATTAATGGCCCAAGAAGGAAAGGCGCAGGAACTTCGCCTATATGCAAGAAGTTGTCAAAGAAATGCAAAATCTTGATACTTGTTTCTGCTATATCTTAGGAGAGAAAGCAGACGAACCCAACAGCATCTATATTTACGAAGTTTGGGAGAGCGAGCAAGCTCACAATGATAGCCTAACCTTGGAAGTTTTTCAAAATCTCATTGCAAAAGCTAGACCCATTATTGCAGGCATGGAAAATTTGCATAAGCTGACTATTTTTGATGGTAAGGCAAGTTTCTAAATTCTAGAAAAACTAAAAACTTTAGACGACTCAAGCGTCTAAAGTTTTTCATCATTTATCTACAGGTAAAAAGTCTTGTTGGAAAGAGATTTGGGAAAGCAGACTATTTCCGCTGATTCTTGGGGCATCTCGCGGAGTATTACTTGCTTTCTGGTTTTCTTTTCCACAGTTCTGATTTTTTTGTCCTTTCTTTTTGATGTGATATAATGAGCTTAAATAAATGGGAAAGGAGCAGGTCTATGTCTAAAGCTATCATGGAAGAAGTGGCAGCCTATCTGCGTCAGCATGCAGATGAAGAGCTGAGTCTGACCGATTTGGCTCAGCATTTCCATTATAGTCCTTCCCATCTATCCAGAACTTTCAAGAAAAAGATGGGCTTTCTATCAAGCAATATGTGGAAGCTCTTAAGATGGAAAAAGGGATTCAGGGAAATTGTAGAAGGGCCGGCAAATGTGACTGAGACCTCTATGGAAGCTGGTTATGATAGTCTAGGCAGTTTTTCCAATACTTTTTAAGCGGCATACTGGACTTTCGCCTAAAAAATATTATCAGGAATCAACCAAGGCTTATGATTTTTATGGTCAAAACAGCTGGATGAGAAGGGAGCTTATTGCATCAGGATCCCTGACTGTAAAAGTGGCAATCGCTTGACCGTGGCGCTATCTTATCCTGAGGGGTATGAACCACGTATTAGCTGTGTCGGGCTTTTTAAAACCCGCATACCTAAAGAAGAGCCGGTTATCGGAGTAGCACTGAGTCAGGGAGAGACGGTTTACTTTTTGAAAAATGTACCCGATGGTCACTACTATCTTTTTGGCCTGTGAATTGCTGGAGGATTTACGCCTATCTAAAAACTATGTCTTGAAGCATAACTTTCGCTGGGGAGCGATGAGGCCTCTCACTTTTCAGGCGATAGCATCTATCAGGAGGAAAATCAGCATGCGCAGGCCCCTGCCCAGCGATCCACCTAATACAGTTAATCTTCCAGTTTTTAATCATGCGTTCCCTAGCCAAACAAGCGCAATTGAGAATAAGAAAAATTTTTATCCTAATTGATAAACTGATACTAGAGATTTATTCTCAGATATAAAAATTGGAGGAACAATAATGAAATTAGACGTGTTTTTAAGTTTTAATGGTCAGGCCGAAGAAGCTTTTTCGTTTTTATGCGGATCTTTTTCAGACAGAGATAAAGGGACTTGCCCGAGCCAGTGAGATGATGGATCCAGCTGACCTTCCTGCAGAAAACGGAATAAGCTTTGCTTGGATTGCCTTAGATACGGAAAACTTAACCCTGAATGGTGAGGATGTAGGCATTTTTAACGACCTATCTATTCCTAGCAATCATCAGCCCAATCAATGGTTGGTTCTGAGTCCCAGACAGTAGAGAAGAAGCCGATGAGCTTTTTGCCAAACTTGCTGAAGGTGGACAAATTCCTCTATCCTTTTGGAGGAACAAGCTTTCGCAGAGTTTTATGGTCGCTTGATTGACCGTTTTGGCATCGGCTGGGATGTGATGAAATGAGGTAGAAGGATGGCTTATAGTGAATCCCTAGCCCAGCAAGTCCGTGCCATTTTAGCTACTGAACTTCCTCCTCATGTTTTTGAAGAAGAGGTAGAAGAGAAGAAGATGTTTGGTGGCTTGGCTTTTATGGTCCGTGGTAAGATGACCGTTACTGTGAGTTCAGAAAGAGGTCAGGAGCTTGTCATGGTGCGCATCGGTAAGGAAATGGAAAAGCAGGTCCTGCCTAAAAATGGTGCCAGTGTGACGTTAATGAAGGGGAGAGCTTTATCATGGCTATATTGATTTAGATGTCGAAGGACAAAAAGGAACTGTCTTACTGGATCAGGGTCTAGCTTTGTACTACAATCAGGAGCTGAGTCAATCGTCTGAAACTTAATAAAGAAATAATAACGAAGAAAGTCTAGCTAAATTTTGATTCAGCAGGATTGTCTTCTTTTTTAGTACAAATGTTTATATACTTTTGCACTAGATACCCCGTTAATTGAGAGTCTAGAAGATTATTAGACTTGCTAGTATAAAAATGAGTTTTTACCTTACTATGATATGCTAAGAATAAGTAAAAACTATCCCAATCTTGTGATTTTAGGTATAATAGTAGCCAGAGGTGATCTTATGGGAATTCTATTATTTCTATTTATTTTTAGGTTTAATCTTTTTATTCTATTTTTGTAGGTTTTTATAATTAAGTTGATTCTAGGGATTGTCGTCTTTGTTATTGGTTTGGTAGTACTTTTATTCCTACTGGGTCGTTATCGAAAGTAGAATAAGTGACTGCTATGAACCAATGGAAAATGAGAGGAGATCAATGTTAAAAAAATAGAGCAACCAATTACGATTGTTTCATTTTCTTTTTGATGATTTTTGAGACCCTAGATTTGATGGGGCCAGTAGAGTTTTTAGCTGCTTTACCCAATGTAGAGATGAACTATGTCTCTCTTGTTGGTAGTCTGATTTCTAGTCGGCAGGGTTTTTCAAATCAATACAGAGATCTTAGAAGATTTACCTTAAACAGTATTTTACTTTTACCTGGTGGTCAAGGTGTCAGGAAAATGGTAGAGGATAAAGTCTTTTTGACTCGGCTTGAACGAGCTATCCAGCAGGCGGATTTAGTCCTAAGTGTCTGTACAGGAGCAGCTTTTTTTAGCTCAGCTTGGTCAGCTCAAGGGGCGTCTCGCAACGAGCAATAAGAGGGCTTGGTCTTGGGTGACTTCGTTTGACAGTGAGGTTCGTTGGCAACGTCAGGCGCGCTGGGCCGTAGATGGAAAGTTTTATACTTCGTCAGGTGTTTCAGCTGGTATGGATATGACTTTGGGCTTCATTGCTGATTTTTTGGGGGTCAGTCTTTAGCTGAAGAATTGGCTCAAAAGCTGAGTATAGCTGGCATCGAGAATCCGATCAGGATCCATTTTGCGATAGATGATAGAAAAGAGAGTGGGACAGAAATCGGTAATTCGTTAGAATTCGATTTCGTCGTCCCACCTCCGCACAGTTGAGTAGGGCTGTAAAAGCTGATGAAATCAGCGTAGTAGAGCCCACTCAACCACTGCGTCTTGCTCGACAATCCAAAGACAATTGAGAGGCTAGGGCTTTTGTCCCAGCCTCTTTTGCTAAAGCGCTTATTTTTAAGTGGAAACTCAGTGAAAAATTTTCTTTGAATCATAGGATGATAGGCAAATTATGATACAATAGAAAGGACAAAGTCGGTAAGGAGGGAAGTTCGGTATGATATTGGAAGAATTTGATCAAAATCGTAAGGCGATTATAAATCCAGAAGATTTAATTGAGGCGATTTCGGACTTTCCTTCCACGGCAGTTTCTTGTTTTGCAAGAGAAACTTTCAAGCGCTTATTAGAAAATTTTAATCATGAATGGATCACAACGACTTCGATGGCCAACATCGACATTCCCATTTATCGGATTTTTGTGGGTGGACGAGAGCTAGCCTTGTTCAATGCTCCAGTCGGTGCTTCCAGCTTATGTAGCAATTTTGGAGGATTTGATTGCTTTTGGGATGAAAAAAATGGTTCTGTTTGGAACATGTGGTGTTTTGGATGAGGACATTAAGGAAACTTCGATCATCATACCGACGGCGGCCATACGTGATGAAGGGACTAGTTACCATTATCAGGTGGCGTCTGATGAGATTGAGGTAAATGCTGATGTGCTGGACTGTTTGCTTTAATTTCTTGGACAAAGCAGGAATTTCCTATAGCAGAGGCAAAGGTCTGGACGACAGATGGTATCTATCGTGAGACGATAGACAAGCTTCGCAGGCGAAAAGATGCAGGTGCAATTTGTGTAGACATGGAATGCTCAGCTGTGGCTGCTCTGGCGACTTTTTCGCGGTGTATCTATCTGCCATTTCTTTTATGCGGCAGATCATTTATCAGAAGCAAAAATGGGATATGAGAAGCTTGCCTAATCATGCAAATTTAGATGAGAAAGATAAAATAGCAGATTTGGCAGTGCAAATCGCTTTTAGTATTATAAAGAGAGTATGATGAAAAACCTATTATTCAGTTTGAAGATTTTACATTTTCAGTATCAGGCTCAACTAGAGCCTACTTTTAAAAAGATATTAATCTAACTATTTATCAAGGCGAGAAAGTTTTGATTGTCGGGCCTTCTGGTTCGGGAAAAGTCAACTTTAGGTCAGTGTTTAAATGGCATCATTCCTAATATTTATAAAGGGCAGGTCGAAGGTCAGCTAAAGATCCAAGGACAAGATAGATTTTCTGATAGTATTTATGATAAATCTAATTTGGTTAGCACTGTCTTGCAGGATACGGATGGTCAATTTATCGGTCTTAGTGTAGCAGAAGACCTGGCTTTTGCGCTGGAGAATGATATGATTGAATTGTCAATCATGCAGGAAAAGGTTCAACACTGGGCTGAAAAACTGGAGCTAGCCAACTTTTCTTCAACATCGACCCTCAAGATTTATCTGGTGGGCAAAAGCAGCGAGTCAGTCTAGCAGGTGTATTGATTGATGAGAGCCCAATTTTACTTTTTGATGAGCCATTAGCGAATTTAGATCCAAAAACTGGTCAGGATACGATTGATATGATCGACCAGATTCATAAGGAAGCTGGGACGACGACTATTATCATTGAACATCGACTAGAGGATGTTCTTTATCGTTCTGTTGATCGATTGATTTTGGTCAATGATGGACGGATTCTATTTGAAGGCCATCCAGATCAGTTATTACAGACAACGTTATTAAATGAAAATGGGATTCGAGAACCGTTGTATTTGACTACCTTGCGTCAGCTTGGATTGGAATTGAATCAGATGGATTATTTGTCTGATTTGGGAAAACTTGATGTGCCAGCTTTGCCATTTTCAAAAGAAGTTAATACGAAGGTTGACTCTAAGGCTGTCTCCCTCTCTTTTCAGTAGAGAATATTAGTTTTTTCTTATGGTGATCGTCCGGTTTTGAAAAATATTTCGATTCAGTTTTCAAAGGGTGAGCGGATAGCCATTGTAGGAAAAATGGAGCCGGCAAGTCTACTTTAGCGAAGGCACTTTGCCAGTTTATTCAGACTGATGGGAATTATATTTGGCAGGAAGAGGATATTAAGGCCGATTCTATTAAGGAGAGAGCAGAGCGGATTGGCTATGTTCTACAAAATCCAAATCAGATGATTTCTGAAACGATGATTTTTGATGAAGTGGCTTTAGGACTGCGCTTACGTGGAGTTGCTGAAGAAGAAATAGAAGAGCGAGTCTTATCTGTTTTGAAAACTTGCGGTTTATATGAGTTTAGGAAATGGCCTATTTCAGCTCTTTCATTTGGACAAAAGAAGCGGGTAACAATCGCCTCTATTTTGGTCTTGGGACCAGAGATTATCCTTTTAGATGAGCCGACAGCGGGGCAGGACCAGCGAAATTATACCGAAATTATGAATTTTTAGATGAATTAAATCAACAAGGCTATACCATTATCATGATTACTCATGATATGCAGCTAATGCTAGATTATTCAGATCATGCAATTGTAGTGGTGGATGGGAAGATCTTAGCGGATAAATCCCCTGCTCAGGTGCTGACGGATAAAAACTTGATTGCAGAAGCAAATCTGAAAGAAACTTCTATTTTTACTTTTAGCTAAAAAGCTGGGTGTTGATCCACTAGCCTTGACAGAGTTTTTATATGCAAGAAAAAGGGAGAAGTCATGTTTCAAGATAAAAATTATTGGTTATCATGCTGGACTGGCTTTTTATTTTACTACTTGTCAGGAGCAAGTAAATTATTGTTTTTTTATTCTTGTGTCTGAGTCGGCTATGATTAGCTATGATACTGATTTTTAATGCTCATTGCACTTTTTATCTCTAAGTTTATTTTAGGATTTCAGGGATTCGGGTTGCGTGATGTTCGTTTTTGTTTTTGGTTTTTGCATTGGTTTTTGCAGTGCTCAATATCTTGATGGTCTACCTTTTTGCGCCCCAGTACGGTCAAGATATTTATAAAAATGAGACGCTATTGTTAGATGGCATTGGAATCTATAATGTAACATTAGAAGAGTTATTTTACCTTTTTAATATGGCATTGAAGTATGTCTGTACGATTCCATTGGCAGTACTTTTTCTCATGACGACCCATCTGAGTCAGTTTGCTTCCAGTCTCAATCAGATTGGGGTTCCTTATAAAATTGCTTATTCTGTTAGTTTGACCTTACGTTATATTCCAGATTTACAAGAGAATTCCATCTGATTAAGATGTCGCAAGAAGCGCGTGGATTAGAATTGTCATCAAAAGCTAAACTGAGTCAGAGGATTAAGGGGAACTTACAGATTATTATTCCTTGATTTTTAGCTCCTTAGATCGTATTGAGACGATTGCGACTGCTATGGAGTTACGTCGCTTTTGGTAAAATAAAACGGACCTGTATACATATCAAGTATTTAATCGGATAGATATTGCGGTTATCGTCCTTTCTTTTACTTTTTGCTGGTCAGTTTTGCTCTATGTCAATCACGGCCGTCTATAATCCGTGGAGGTAGATAGAAAAATGGATATCTATGCTTATCAAAAACCTTTGGGGAAAATAGAGGATGCGCCAGACTTGAAGAAAGACTTTATTAAAGTTTATGAAGAAAAACACATCAAGAAGTAGTTCGATTTTTGCCAAGTGTATGCTGCTCATCTTTCTGGAGTTAACTGCTTTTGCATTTACAGAAGAGATGAAACAAGCCCTTACTGCTATGGATGACTGGTTAGCTGGGAGAGTTCTTATCATGCTGCTAGAAATCTGAGCTTTGAGATTTCACGTTTTCGCAAAAAAGGAAGATGATGTAGTTAAAGTGAGATTCTACCGAACGATGGCTCAGCTTGTAGCTAGTCCCCATGTTAAATATCATGGCCTTTGGGCAGCAGATTTTGCGATTACCCTTGATCAACAAGATATATCCAGGAGATATTGATGCTGTTAGAAAAGAACGCCTGAAGCAAATTGAGTTATTGGAGATGATATAAAAAACCAGGCAATCCTTGCCTGATTTTTTTCTTATAACGGTCTTTTATTTGGCATACCGGCTTTTCGGGGGTATTTATTGGGGGTTTCTTTCTTCTTTTTCACCACTGTGATAAAGCAGGGGTCGCCGTTTGGTAGGGCATAGCTGAGGTTGTCTTGGACCTTGCTAAAGAGTAAAGTTGAGGGCATTTTTGGCTTCGTCCAGTTCCTCTGGAGCATTGGAAGCCTTGAGCGCCAAGAGCTTCCCGCCAACTTTCAGGTAGGGAATGGTCAGTTCAGACAGGACCTGCATGCGAGCGACTGCACGGGCAGTGACCAGGTCAAATTGGGCCCGAAATGCCTTGTCCTGAGCAAAGTCTTCTGCGCGGCCATGGTAGAAATGATACCTTGTCCAGGCCCGAGCTCTTTCAGCCAGCAGTTTGAGGAAGTTGATGCGTTTGTTGAGCGAGTCAATGATAGTCACATCCAGCTGGGGGCAGATGATTTTTCATAGGGAGACTGGAAAAGCCAGCACCGGCATCCGATATCCAGCAGCTTAAGCTCTTGATTATCAATCAGGCCTTGCAAAACGGGGCAATTGAATCATAGAAATGTTTGAGATAGACTTCATTTTTTCTCTGTGATAGCTGTCAGATTGATTTTTCATTCCATTCGACCAGAAGTTCAAAAATAACGCTCAACTGGTCTTTCTGGCGGTCAATCAGCTCGATCTCTGCTGGCTCAATAGCTGGTAAAATTCTTGCGGTGTCATAGTTTCATCCTTGTTTGTCAGTATTCATCCTATTATATCATAAAAAGGAAGACCACGTTCAAGAGGAATTTTTTATCATTTCCAGATTAATCTTAGAAACATATTCGAGCTCCTTAATTGCGGATTGGCGGTAGAGAAAGAGAGCGCTCATACTGATACAAAAATCCTGCAAGGATGAGAAAGAAGTCCATAAACCACGACTACTTCCTGTTCCGATGATAGGACCGATCCAAGTGGCTAATGCCCCTTTTGGGAGGAGGAGTGGTTTAAAAGAAGCTATCGGCCACCCAGCCCATGCTGGCATAGGCCATGACGTAGCCGAACTGTGAGATGATTCCGATTGTGCCCCAGGCTTTTCCCTTGCTCACCTTATCTATATTTAAGCGAATCAAATAATCAATAGCCGTATTCGCAAAAGGTAGAGACATAAACAGTAAGAAGCCAAAAAGCAAATCCAGACTAAGATTTTTCCTTGCTGCCCATACCGCTATAAAGATTCCCAACAGACCAAGCGATAGACTAAGGATCAAATGAAAATGCCTTTCTTGATGAGAAAAAGCTTTCCCTAAAGATAAAGTCCGCTAGGAGCATACCGCTACTGGAAATAGCCATGGTCCAGCCGACTTCCTGACTAGAGGCAAAAGCCAAGAATCATAGGAGTAAGCAAGATCTCAACGGTTCCTAGAAAAGAAAGAGAAGGCCGTTCCCAGCAAAAACCAAGAGCCAGATTCCTCTTTTTCATGGATGATTTGAAAGCCTCGCATAAATTCACTCCAGAAAGGATGAGGTGTAGCCTTTTATCGGAGCTTTGATATGGCGACGAGCGACCAGATTACAAATAACAGTCACAAAAATAGTCGAAAAATCAATTAATAGAATCAGACCAATTGTCCCCTGAGCCAAAAAGAAGGCCGGCAAAGGCTAGGAGAAATGAGGTAGCGAGCAATGCCGTTAATCTGTGACAGGCCAGTTGCTTTTGGAAATCTGATCCTCGGAACCAGGTCGGAAATGGTGGCTCGAAAGGCTGGATTAACTAGAGAAGAAAAAGACAGAACTAATTGCAGCACCAAGGCAAATCTGAGGTATGGAAGGTTGATGAACCTGTAAACTAAAAATAAATCCAGAGGACTCCTAGACCTGATAGACCATCTCCCAAAGCCATTAGAAGACGACGATCATGACGATCGGCGAGAATCCCTGCCAGAGTGAGTCATTAAGAGTCCAGGTAAAAAGCGCAAAAGGGTGACTAGGGCAGAAGAAGAAGCCTGTCCAGTCAGCTGGTAGGTGTAAATTCCTAGCGCAAAAGAGGTCATGCCTGTTCCAATTTCTGAAATAAAACGTTCCTAGCCATATCAGGAGGTAGATTTTTAAAAGCCACTATGTTTCATAAGGAGCCTCCTTTAGTGGATTAACTGCGCCAAAGAAGCAAAATACCCTTCTTTTGTCTGAAAAATTTTTTCTAATAAGTAGATAAATGCTTGAATCTTTTGATCTTGTTCAGCTCTCTCTAATTTCTGGAAGGAGTTGTCAAAAATCTGCAGAGAATAAGTGAGCATCATTTCGATACTCTCGTAAGGATAAGCAGTTTGCATCTCACCAGCTTGAAGACCTTCTTGAAAAAGGGGATAGAGGATTTGAGGAGCCATGCTCAATAGGATTTTGATTAGCTCTTTTTCGTGAAGAAGCGCATTTTGGGGCGCATGTAGGTGGTCTAGAAGCTCCTGTCCATCTTTTTTGCATATTCAATGAAGCTAGAGCACCCATTAATCTTTTCAAGGATTGAGCTGTTTTTCGCTCTACCCAGATGCGCACTTGCTCAAAAAGATCGATCAATCCAACGTTCAATGATGGCATCCATGATCTCTTCTTTTTGAGGTAAAGTAGTAATAGAGGGTCCTCTTTGCAATCTGTGGTTGCGTCGAGAAGTTGAGAAATGGAAGTTTGGTCAAAGCCTTGTTCCATAACATCTGCTGTATCCAAGATAAACTCTTTTTATTTGTCATGAGAAGCTCCCTAAATTTTATATACTGACACGTCGGTCGATAACTCTACCTATAGTATACTCCTTTAAAAAAGATTGTCAATTATTTATCTACTTTTCCGAAATTTTGTTATAATAGCTACAACAGGCAGTGGTTATTCTGCCTAAATCTAGGCGTGAGATCTTTTCACTCCTATAAGTTAAAAGGAGAATACTATGACACTCTATTATTACTATTGCGATTACAGTTGTTTTGGCTTTGTTTGTAATCTCTGTCTATAATGGTTTAGTAACAAAGCCGTATGCAGACTCAAGAAGCTTGGAGTCAGATTGATGTTCAGCTTAAGCGTAGAAATGATTTGCTTCTAATCTGATTGAGACAGTGAAAGGATATGGTAAGTATGAGCAAGAAACCCTGGAAAAAGTAACCCGATTACGCAGTCAAGTTGCTGACGCATCATCTCCAGCGGAAATAATGCAGGCTGAGTGATGCTTTGTCTCGTCAAATTTCAGGTATCTTTGCTGTGGCTGAAAATTACCCAGATCTGAAGGCAAATACTAACTTCCTAAAAATTACAAGAAGAATTGACCAATACGGAAAATAAATTGCCTATTCTCGTCAGCTCTATAACTCAGTGACCAGCAACTACAATGTGAAATTACAAGCTTTTTCCAAGCAAACGTGATTGCTGGGATCTTTAGTTTTAAACCAGCAGATTTCTTGGTAACGCCAGAAGAAGAAAAAGCCGTTCAAAGGTTGACTTTTGGCAGTAATGGTCTGAGGTGATTAATATGCTTTTTGATCAAATTGCTGCAAATAAAAGACGAACTTGGCTTCTCTTGGTCGCCTTCTTTACTCTTTTTAGCTGTGATTGGTGCAGCTGCAGGCTATCTTTGGTTTGGGTTCTACTTTCGGTGGCGTAATCATCGCATTTATAATTGGTGGCATTTATGCTTTTAGCATGATTTTTCAGTCGACTGAGGTTGTTATGTCAATGAACAGTAATGCAAGTATCGGAAGATGAGGCTCCAGAGCTTTACCATATTGCTACAAGATATGGCCATGGTTGCACAAATTCCTATGCCACGGGTTTATATATAGTAGATGATATGTCTCCTAATGCTTTTGCAACGGGCTCTAAGCCAGAAAAATTCGGCTGTTAGCAGTGACGACTGGTCTTTTTAAATCTTATGAATCGGGAAGAATTGGAAGGTGTTATTGGCCATGAGGTTAGCCATATCAGAAATTACGATATCCGTATTTCGACGATTGCAGTGGCTTTAGCCAGTGCGATTACAATGATTTCTAGTATTGCCGGCCGAATGATGTGGTTTGGTGGCGGAAGAAGACGAAGCGATCGTGATGATGACAGTGGTCTAGGCGTTTTGATGTTGATTTTTCTCTACTTATTGCAATTATCTTAGCTCCGCTAGCAGCGACTTTTGGTACGAGTTGGCTAGTTTCATCGTCAACGAGAATTTCTAGCAGATGCTTCCAGTGTGGAATTAACCAGAAATCCTCAAGGAATGATAAATGCTTTATTAAAGCTGGACAATAGCGAGCCCATGCACCGTCATGTAGACGATGCGAGTGCAGCCCTTTATATTAGTGATCCCAAAAAGCAAGGAGGACTGCAAAAGTTATTTTTTACACATCCTCCGATTTCAGAACGAGTAGAACGCTTAAGACATATGTAAGAGAGTGGGACAGAAATCGGTAATTCGTTAGAATTCGATTTCGTCGTCCCACCTCCGCACAGTTGAGTAGGGGCTGTAAAGCTGATGAAATCAGCGTAGTAGAGACCACTCAACCACTGCGTCTTGCTCGACAATCCAAAGACAATTGAGAGGCTAGGACTTTTGTTCCAGCCTTTTTGTGAATCTTGAAATTATCTATTTTTTTACGCTTAATAGAAGACAGATACCACCAATAATTGAGAACACCATCCAAGCGATTTCCATATTCCATAGAGCGAGGCTGGTAAAAATCATACTACCTAGTGGGATTGAAAAAGTAAAGATCATCGTGAGGAAATTGGATGTTTGGGCTAAGACATCTGCAGGCAATTTGCTTAGTAGCATACTATTGAGCTTAGGATTTTACTTTTTCCTGAGATATACATAAGGAAGCTAAGCGCAATGATTCCCCAAAAAGAGCTGGTGCTTGGAGTAAGTTGCAGAGACCCTAAAATAAAGATAAAAAGAGAACCCCAAACCATTAGTTTTGTCAGTGGAAGTTTAGCAAAGTAATCATTTGGGAAGGCACTTGCTGCAATAATTCCAATTACTAAACATGATTGAATAACCAAAATGGACTGACTGAGATCAAGTCCCCAAAATGGATGGTCCAATAAATAGAGGTTATAAAGTGCCATTATAGAACCGCCAAGAGCATTTAATAGTAAGACCTGAAGTAACACTAAAATAAAATTTCCTACTTTTTCATGCTCGAAAATCATTTGTACATTTGTATAGAGGCTTTTTCATTTGTGTTTTGAAGGGTGTTTTTCAGTTTTTACGATGACGGCATCATGAGTAAGCTTTTTACGAACTAGGTAAAGGGTGCTAGAAGATAGAAGGAAGCAAAGAGCATTGATTAGGGCTACTATGGCAAAAGTTTTGTTGGCTGATATTGAGGTAGCCAAACACCCAAAAGCTTGGCCAGCAAAGCTTCCAAGATAAGATAGAAGCTGAGTGAAAGAGTAAGCCTCCATCAAAATCTTTTTCAGCAATATGTAAAATAGGCATCTGCAGACCGCTGATAGTCGCTCATGATATCAGAAAAATATTGAGGAAACAAACAGTAGCAAAAAGCTAAGTAAGATGTGGACTTGGTTAAAAAGGCGACTAAAATAAAGAGAAATGCTTGTAGATATCCTAGATGAATGAGCCAGCGTGCTTTGTTTACAGTTTTATCTGCTTTCCTACCAACAAAGATAGTAAAGAAGGTTGGTACAAGTACAATAAAATTAGCGATACCAACTGCGAATTTAGGCTGGGGCATGCTAGATGCGAGTACAACAAAAACAATATTATAGATAGAAGCACCCAAAGTATTAAAGATACGTGAGAGACTGATAAAAAGCAAACAATTTATTTTTTAAAGCAAGTTTCATATAAATCTCCTTTGATAGTGGTTGTGTTAGAAAGATTTCTAAAGGGATGTGATACAAGATCTTGATGTTATGATTATAGCAGGATAAAGTAGACTTTCAATAGGTTCTATTTAAGTGGTGAGATGATCTTAGTAAGTGGTAAGAAAAGAGTAGTGACTTGCAAGGTTTTTGTCTAAACGTTTTTTCATACTTTTGATGACGCAAAGTAAAGATTTGATGGATTCTACATCTCATCAGCAGCTTATCATAGTTTACTTCTTCTTGATTGATCTTTTCTAGGGGGGCTAGCAGACTCGTTTTCAGTGATTCTGACTTTGATCATGAATTTACTGGTGAGAAGGATAAGCGCTGATGGCAGTCTTAGCTGTAAATCCTTTTGTCTTTGCAGGAATGAAACGGATAGTCTTGAAAAATTTTTGAGCGGATCATTCACTTTGTTTTTCAAAAACGAGAGATAGATTTAGAGCGATCTATCTGTATTCTTTGATAAAGACAGAGGATTTATCACAAAGAAATATGTAAAAACAATCTCACATGTTCCCTTGTTGCTAATAAAATATTTTTCCTCTACAGAAGGGCACACACAATCATGGTATAATAAAAGAAAAAGCAAAGAGGAACTTATGTTAAATATACAAGAAATTCGCAAGAATCCAGATGGCTTGGCTTTTGAGAAAAAGTTTGATTTGGCAGAAGAACTAAAAGAGCGCAGTGTGGATATTTTAAATGTTCAAGATATATTTTGGCTAGCGGAAAAAGTTCAATATGAAGATGGACTTTATTTTTTGGACTATGAACTCTCTTACACGATTACACTCTCGTCAAGTCGCAGCATGGAACCGGTGGAGCGCAAGGAATTTCATCTAGTGAATGAGATTTTTATGGAAGAGGGTCAATACTCCTCAAAAGAGTTGATTGATCAAGATTTGCATGCCAATTGAAGATGGAGAAATCCATCTGGCTGAAAGTGTGGCGGATAATATCTTATTGCATATTCCGTTGAAAATTTTGACTGCCGAAGAGGAAGCAGGTAGCGAATTGCCGACAGGAAATGACTGGCAGGTCATGACCGAAGAAGATTATGAGGCAATATCAAGCAGAGAAGCCAATAATCCTTTTGCAAGTTTGCAAGGATGTTTGAAGAATAATTTGATTGCACAGTGGTTACATCAATAAACACATGCATATTTATTGATGTGATGAGGTCGAAATAATATTTACTTTCTTTTCACTTGTAAACATGGTAAAATATAACAAACTAACTATAGGAGAATGAAATGACTAAAGCAAATTTTGGTGTTGTTGGTATGGCCGTTATGGGTCGTAACCTTGCCTTTAAATATTCAGATCTCGTAGCTATACAGTTGCCATATACAATCGTAGTAAAGAAAAACAGAAGATGTGATTGCTTGCCATCCTGAAAAGAATTTTGTACCAAGCTATGACATTGAAAGCTTTGTAAACTCAATCGAAAAACCTCGCCGTATCATGCTCATGGTTCAAGCTGGACCTGGTACGGACGCAACTATCCAAGCCCTTCTTCCACATCTTGACAAGGGAGATATCTTAATCGACGGAGGAAACACTTTCTACAAAGATACTATCCGTCGTAATGAAGAATTAGCCAACTCAGGTATCAACTTTATCGGTACTGGTGTCTCTGGTGGTGAAAAAGGCGCCCTTGAAGGTCCTTCTATCATGCCTGGTGGACAAAAAGAAGCTTACGAATTGGTTGCTGATGTTCTTGAAGAAATCTCTGCTAAAGCACCAGAAGATGGCAAACCATGTGTGACGTATATCGGTCCTGATGGAGCTGGTCACTATGTGAAAATGGTCCACAACGGTATCGAGTACGGTGATATGCAATTGATCGCAGAAAGCTACGACCTCATGCAGCATTTGCTCGGTCTTTCTGCAGCAGATATGTCTGAGATTTTTACAGAGTGGAACAAAGGCGAGCTTGATAGCTACTTGATTGAGATTACAGCAGATATCTTTGAGTCGCAAAAGACGATGAAGGCCAGAGGGACCAATCGTAGACTACATCCTTGATGCAGCAGGAAACAAAGGAACTGGTAAATGGACCAGTCAATCAGCACTTGACCTTGGTGTGCCATTGTCACTGATCACTGAGTCAGTATTTGCTCGCTACATCTCTACATACAAAGAAGAGCGTGTACATGCTAGCAAGGTGCTTCCAAAACCAGCTGCATTTTCAAGTTTGAAAGGCGACAAGGCTGAGTTGATCGAAAAGATCCGTCAAGCCCTTTACTTCTCAAAAATTATTTCATACGCACAAGGTTTTGCCCAATTGCGTGTGGCTTCTAAAGAAAACAACTGGAACTTGCCATTTGCCGACATCGCATCTATCTGGCGTGATGGCTGTATCATCCGTTCTCGTTTCTTGCAAAAGATCACAGATGCCTACAACCGTGATGCAGACCTTGCCAACCTTCTCTTGGATGAATACTTCTTGGATGTTACTGCTAAATACCAACAAGCAGTGCGCGATATCGTAGCTCTTGCTGTCCAAGCTGGTGTACCTGTACCAACCTTCTCAGCAGCTATTACTTACTTTGATAGCTACCGTTCAGCTGATCTTCCAGCGAACCTGATCCAAGCACAGCGTGACTACTTTTGGTGCGCATACATATCAGCGTAAAGACAAAGAAGGCACCTTCCACTATTCGTGGTACGACGAAAATAATATAAATCATGGCGAAGCGAATTTTTATTAGTAGAAAAATGAAAGAAATCTAGCACGGTTTGTCATGCTAGAGCTACAAAAAGAGAATTTTCAAGTAGATTTAGTTGAAACGGGTCAAGAAGGCCTAAAGTTGGCTAAAGAGAATGATTATGACCTACTTTTGCTCAGCTACCAACTATCTGATGGCGAAGGCTTCGTATTTTTGCAAAAGAATTGAGTTCTTGTTAAGCCTGCTACAGTGATTATCGTCATGGCAGATCGCGAGGAAGTAGCGATTCTACTGAAGAAATTCAGCGTTTTGCGGTCTCTTATGTAGTCAAGCCTTTTTAGCATTAGCGATTTAATTGATAAAATTTCTGCTATTTTTCGAGGTAGAGATTTTTGTTTATTGACCAGCGTGTAGCAAGCTGAAAAATGCCATGACAGCCTATCGCAATCTTCGGGTCGATTTGAAAAACCACATTGTTTATCGTGGTGAAGAAATTATTGCTTTGACTAGACGTGAATATGATCTGTTAGTGACGCTAATGGGGAATAATAAGGTCATGAGTCGTGAGCAACTGTTGGATCAAGTTTGGAAATATGCAAAAGTCCCTCAGAGACAAATGTGGTAGATGTCTATATTCGCTATCTTCGTAGTAAAATCGACGTCCCTGGCCAAGAAAGTTATATCAAGACAGTGCGTGGCAAAGGTTATGCTATGCAAGGATAAATCAAGAACCTCTGACTTTTACTAAAAGTCAGAGGTTTTTATCCGACAGATGCAATCGTTTGCTTATATTGTGTCTCCTTAAAGGATAAAAATAGAATCTGTCAATGTATATAAAAATGTTTGATATAGTATACATCAACAAATAACATAGAAATAGAATATTTTAACAAATTTTATAAAAACGCTTTACAAAAATAAAAATTCGTGGTAGAATAGTAATGTAAATGCAAACGATTTCATAAACGTTTGCATAAGGGGATGGATGATGAAAAATCATTCAAAAATATTTTAAGTTTTTGAGTTTTGGCAAAAATTCGGTAAAAGCTTTTAATGGTTGTTGTGCAGTTATGCCAGCTGCTGGTCTTATGATTAGTATTGGTAAGTCACTACCAATGATTAATCCTAATCTAGGTATTTTTAAGTAACGACCGGTGGTGTCTTGGAGCAAATTGGTTGGGGAGTTATTGGTAACCTCCATGTCTTGTTTGCCCTTGCAATTGGTGGTAGCTAGGGCTAAAGAACGTGCCGGTGGTGCTTTTTGCGGCTGGACTTTCTTTCATTCTGATTAACCGTATCACTGGTGTGATATTTGGTGTTTCAGGTGACATGTTGAAGGATCCAGAAGCAACCATACGAACACTGCTAGGGGCACTATTAAAGTTTCTGACTACTTCATTAGTGTTTTGGAGTCTCCAGCCTTAAATATGGGAGTTTTTGTCGGAATCATTGCAGGTTTTGTTGGGGCAACTGCTTACAATAAATATTACAATTTCCGTAAAGCTACCAGATGCACTCTCTTTCTTTAACGGAAAACGCTTTGTACCATTTGTTGTTATTTTGCGCTCTGCAATCGTTGCGATTGTCCTTGCCTTTCATGTAGCCTGTCATTCAAAACAGGAATTAATAACTTTGGTATCTGGATTGCAAATTCATAGATACGGCTCCTGTTTTACACCTTTCTTGTATGGTACTTTAGAGCGTCTCTTGCTTCCATTTGGATTGCACCACATGTTGACAATTCCGATGAATTATACAGCTCTTGGTGGAACATATGAAGTGTTAACTGGTGCTGCAAAAGGTACACAAGTATTCGGACAAGACCCACTTTGGCTTGCTTGGGTAACTGACCTTGTCAACCTTAAAAGGTTCAAATATGGCATGCACAATCAATTACTTGAAGCTTTCCATCCAGCTCGCTTTAAAGTTGGACAAATGATTGGTTCATTTGGTATTTTTGATTGAGGGTAGCAGCTGCAATTTTACCAGCAATGTAGATGCTGACAAGAAACACAAATACAAAGGTATGATGATTGCGACTGCGTTGGCAACCTTCTTGACAGGGGTTACTGAGCCAATCGAGTACATGTTCATGTTTGTTGCAACTCCACTTTACTTGGTTTACTCAGTTGTTCAAGGTGCGGCTTTTTGCAATGGCTGATATTGTTAATCTTCGTGTACACTCATTTGGTTCTATCGAATTTCTAACTCGTACACCAATGGCTATCAATGCTGGTCTTGGTTGGGATGTTGTTAACTTTATCTGGGTGTCAGTCGTATTTGGAGTAGCAATGTACTTTATCCTAACTTCATGATTCAAAAATTCAAATTTGCGACACCTGGTCGTTTAGGAAATTATGAAACTGCTGAAGGTTCTGACTGATGCATCAGTGAGCTCATCAGATACCAAGGTTGCAGAAGCTTCACAAGCTGTTAACATCATCAACCTTTTGGGCTGGTCGCGCTAATATCGTAGATGTAGATGCATGTATGACTCGTCTGCGTGTCACTGTTAGAGGAAGCCGACAGGTCGGAAATGAAGAACAGTGGAAGGCCGAAGGAGCTATGGGCTTAGTTATGAAGGAAATGGCGTTCAGGCTATCTACGGACCAAAAGCTGACGTATTGAAGTCTGATATTCAAGACCTTCTTGACTCTGGTGAAGTCATTCCTGAAACACTTCCCTAGCAAAAGCAGAATCAGCAGCTGCTGAAGTTGCCTACAAAGGTGTAACGGAAGAAGTAGAAACTGTTGCCGACGGTCAAGTCATTGCGATTACAGATGTTAAGACCCTGTTTTTCTCACAGAAAATGATGGGCGATGGATTTGCTGTAGAGCCTGAAAATGGCAAGATTTACTCACCAGTTGCTGGTACAGTAACGAGCGTATTCCTACGAAACACGCTTTAGGACTTCTAACTGAAAATGGTTTGGAAGTGCTAGTTCATATCGGATTGGATACTGTTAGCTTAGAAGGTCAACCATTTTGAAGTTCATGTGTCAGAAGGTCAGAAAGTTGCAGCAGGAGAACTTCTTGTGACAGCTGATTTGGAAGCTATCAAGGCGGCTGGTCGTGAAACTTCAACTGTTGTTGTCTTCACAAATGCAGCAGCTATCAAGTCTGTAACAGTAGAAAAACTTGGTCAAGCAGCAGTGAAGACAGTTGTTGCCAAGGTTGAATTGTAAAAATAGAAAAGAGAAATCATGGCAAAAATTCCTGACATTAAATACTCATAGTTGGATGGAAGAAGAGCAAGAAACCAAGCTAAATCAGCTGGTAGAACGCATTCTTCAAGAAAAATATGATGTCATTTGCCTGCAGGAAGTCAATCAATTAATGGAGTCTGAACAGGTTGTTCAGGCTCGCTCTATCAGGCTGTTGAAGGAGCGATTGCGATTCATCAAGATCACTTTGCCCTGTGTCTAGTAGAAAAAAATTGGCAAAAGCAGGACTGGACTATCATTGGTCCTGGGCTTATAATCATATTGGTTTTTGACATTTTATAATGAAGGTGTGGCTATCCTATCTAGAAATCCTTTGTCTCCTAGAGAGTTTTAGTCTCAGAAGTGAATGATCCTAGGGATTACCACACACGTAAGGTCTTGATAGCCGAGACAGAAGTAGAAGGTCAATTAATGACAATCGCCTCTTGTCATCTATCATGGTGGAATAAAGGTTTCCAAGAAGAATGGGAGCAACTTGAAGCTGAGCTTCTCAAGGTTTCAAGTCCAGTTGTTCTGTAGGGAGATTTTAACAATCCAGTCGATTATGAAGGTTATCAGCATATCATGCAGAAGTCTCTCTTAAACTACAAGATAGCCACAAAGTGGCTGAAAAAGATTGTTAGGGAAAGCTACCGTTGAAGGAGCAATCGCTGGTTGGGATGGTAACCAAGACGCTCTGAAGATTGACTATATCTTTACAAGTCAAGGTATCCAAATTGAAAAAGCTCTGCTGTAGTCTTTGACGGAAAGGAAACACCGGTAGTTAGTGATCATTTTGGTTTAGAGGTACTTGTTCATTTTGTAAAAAATACTGAGACGGTAGTTGTCTCAGTATTTTTTTACAAATGGTATCATTAAAAGGTGCTTTGAAAATCTTTTTCGATTTAGCTAGAGATTGCACTAGTATTTACTTGCGGTTTGAGCTAGTTAAAAAGATTTTTCTTATTCACATGTCTACTCCGTCGTGGTCACGATCTAGTGAGGAGCGTAACCAGCTTGTCCTTCGTAAATTGGGGTCACGCCTGCAGCTCTGGCTTCAGCGCAATTTCTGAAAGGACCGACTGTTGGAGTAGGCGCTTGCGCAGGTGCTTCAGCTACAGCCTGTTGAGTAGTAGCTTCTTGCTGAGCTTGTGCAACAGCTTCGGCTTCCCTGTTGAGCTCGAGCGGCTTCTTGTTGCTGCGCTTCGGCTTGTTTTGTTCGGCTTCAAGCTTTTTCTTTTATGCGATTCGTTCTTCTTCCGCTTTTTCTTAGCTTCTTGTTGTTTTAGTTCAGCTTCTGCCTTTTCTTTTTGCTTTCTTTAGTTTTCTTTTCTTCGTCTTCTTTTTCTTACTAGCTTCTGTTTTTGTCAGTGGAGCTTTCTTTGCTAACTACTTCTGTAGATTCTGTTGTTGTGGATTTTTCTGTGTCCGAAGAACAAGCCACAAGACCTAATAGAGAAATGGCCAAAAAGCAGAGTAAAGCTGAGTTTTTATAAACTGTTTCATAAGTAATCTCCTTTTGAGCATTTAAATTGATAACGCTTTACTTGTATTATATACAATATTTTTGCAAAAGTAAATATGTTTTTAGTGAGCTTTTGAAAATAAGAGAGAATACTGAGTGGATTTTTGAGTTTTCTCTACTTTTGTTATCCATGAAAATATGGTAAAATAGAGTATTAAGATTTGAGGAGGGGATCATATGCGTTGTCCAAAATGTGGTGGTAGCAAATCGAGTGTTGTAGATAGCCGACAAGCTGAGGATGGGAATACGATTCGCCGCCGCCGTGAGTGTGATGATTGTCAGCATCGATTTACAACTTATGAGCGGGTAGAAGAAAGGACCTTAGTTGTTGTCAAAAAGGACGGGACACGCGAGCAATTTTCTCAGAGATAAGATTTTTAACGGTATTATTCGCTCCGGCTCAAAAGCGGCCAGTATCTAGTGACGAAATAGAGGAGATTGTCAACCGAATCGAGCAGAAAGGTCCGCAGTCAGAGCGACAATGAAATCAATAGTGAGTATATTGGATCCTTAGTGATGGATGAACTGGCAGAGCTGGATGAAATCACCTACGTTCGTCGCCAGTGTTTACCGGAGTTTCAAGGATGTGGGCGAGCTGGAAAAGCCTGCTCAAGCAGATTACCAAGGGGTCCAAAGAAGAAAAAGGACAAATAAATGAAACCGAGTGATAAATTTTACTTTATGTAAAAATTATTTTGTAGAATTTGAATATTGGTGATTTGATTAGATGTTACTTGCACTATCATCGGTAGGGTCTTCTTCTGTATACCAATTTCTTGTTGCTATCTGGGATAACGGTAGTAAAACCACATCAATTTAGTGAAATACTTAATCATTTGAATTTTGGTTTTAATACTTTACAAGATAGTTTTGATTTGCTGTCAGCTATGCAGCTTATTGAGAATTTATGAACAAAAAGATTCTCAAAATCAACAAATTTTTGGGATTGTATTATATCCGCCGCTATCTACTCAAGATTTTCAAAAGCATAATGTATATAGAACGTTACTTGATAGGTGAACCCTGTAGTTTCGAACTTTGAAAAAGTAAATTTAATTCATGAGATATCAAAAACTTTTCCGATGTTTTTTATGATTCAGGAGAAAACTTTATCTACAAATCGACCATGATTTTTGAAACTAGAACATTTTGAACAACTGATAGCTAGAAGATTTACTGGGTGTTCGAGAATAAGGATGACAGTATAATGTGCTCTTTATATAGTTTTCTGAAAAATATAAAAATCTTGGTTTGATGTGTATCAGTTGCTAAGGAAACAGCTGTTGATGATGTTATTTCTATAAAAAGAATGAGAACTTTTTAAGAGCAGAACACAAAAATTCGAGTAGAGTGAGTATTTTCTGATTCGGAGAGATCTCTAATTTCAGTAGCAAAAGTCTAAAAACTCCAATTGATGTGCTGGCTGAATTTAAAGAGAGTAAGTATTCGGGATCACTGGATCGAGGAGTAAAATACGCTAAAAATCTTGGCTTGCTGGATGAAGTAATCAAATGTAGCTCTGTTTGATTATTTTAATAGATATACGGATACTAGTAATCTAAAAAGCTAATCTTTTTAAAAGCATTAGTGAATGATTATTCATATAGAGGACTAATTCAAGCTGAAGATGCTGTGGGTTTTTATCTAAAATAAAATCTCAAAAAGCAAGGGGAGTTTAAAGGAATAATAAAACTTATAAAGTAAACGTACCTGACTGGAGCCAGCCAGATTATAAAAAAATGAAACAAGTGCAGAGAAGCAGGCTGAGCTTGAAGAGCAAAAACGTACGCTTGCTTGCTAAGATAGAACAAGGAGGTGACTAGATGGAAAAAGATTGGAGACCCTTTCGCATAAAAATCCTGCCCGTCAATTCAACTATGAGGAGTTAGTCCGTCAAATCGTAGAAGATCCGGATGTAGCAGCATTTATCCAGCAGGAAAAGCTTAGTCAATCTGAAATTTCCCGGAGCATCTCGAAGTTTAATCAGTACATCAGTGAGCGGAATCGATTTTTGCTGGAGATGAAGCCTATATTGCCAAAGGCTATAAGCCGATTTTGATCAAAAATGCAGGCTATGCGGATGTTTCCTACGAGGAGACTCCAGAGCTAGTCGAGCAGCAAAAGAGCGAAGCAATTAAGAGTAGGCTTAATCTGATAAATTTACCTAGCAGCCTCAAGGAAGCTAGTCTGGCACAGGTAGATCTGGATGATGTTGGCCGCTACAAAGCTTTTGAACTGTTGACCAACTTTGTTGCGGAGTTTCCACATTACCAGAAAAGCTGCTTTATCTTTACAGGGGATTTTGGAGTCGGCAAGAGCTACATGATGGCTGCTCCTGGCGCATGATTTGTCAGGAAAAAGCGAAGTGTTTCAACGACTTTGCTCCACTATCCGAGCTTTGTTTTGGATGTTAAGAATGCGATCAGTTCCGGCTTGGTCAAGGAGAAGATTGACCAAGTCAAGACAGCTCAAGTGCTGATTTTGGACGATATCGGTGCTGAGCAGTCTAGCCCTTGGATGCGAGATGAGATTTTTGCAGGTCATTCTCCAGCACCGTATGCAGGAAAATCTGCCAACTTTCTTTACTTCTAACTTTAGTTTTGCAGATTTGGAGCGTCACTTTGCCAGCTCTAAGAATGGCGATGAGACTTGGCAGGCTAAGCGAGTCATGGAGCGGATTAAGTTTCTGGCTCAGGAGGTACGCCTAGAAGGAGAGAATCGCCGATGAATGAAACGATTAACCTGATGAAGTCTCACACGTCCGTTCGCCGCTTTACGGAGGAGCAGATTTCAGATAAGGAATTACGTGCCATCATTGATGCTGGGCGAGCAGCGTCCAGCTGGAAGAATTTCCAGTCCTACTCTATCATTGTGGTGCGAAGCAAAGAGAAAAAGAAGCCCTCTTTGATCTGGTACCCTCAAGAAGCCATTCAGCAGTCTTCAGCCTTCCTGCTTTTTGTTGGCGACCTCAATCGATGCTCAAAAGGGCGTTCACATGCATACAGAAGACTTTTTATCCTGAGGGGACAGAAAACCTCCTGATTAGCTCAGTAGATGCCGCTTTGGCGGGCAAAATACCTGTTAGCAGCTGAAAGTTTGGGTTATGGCAGGGGTAATCATTGGACTGGTTCGTTATGCTGCTAGTCAAATAGCGGAGCTTTTCAAACTGCCGGACTACACTTATCCAGTCTTTGGGATTGCTCTGGGAACTCCCAACCAGAACCATGCAGTCAAGCCACGTTTGCCTTATGAAGCAGTGGTCTTTGAGGAAGAATATCGTGAACAGGATTGTGCAACTATTCAAGCCTATGACTGCGTACAGACTGAATATGCCGGCGAGCGAGCTAAGGAAACCTGGAGTCAGCGCCTAGCAGCTCAATTTGGTCGGGAGCCTAATCAGGCTATTGATCAACTGTTCAAAGAAAAGAAATTAGAAAAATAGGACGGAGTTTGGCTCTGTCCTAAAGAATGAAAGAGGAAAAACATGGCCTTACCAACTATTGCCATTGTCGGCAGGCCCAATGTCGGCAAATCAACGCTCTTCAATCGGATTGCCGGTGAGCGGATTTCCATTGTGGAAGATGTCGAAGGAGTGACCCGCGACCGAATCTATGCGACAGCAAGCTGGCTCAACCGTAAGTTTAGTATTATTGATACGGGCGGAATTGACGATGTTGACGCGCCTTTTAGGGAGCAAATCAAACACCAAGCTGAGATCGCCATGGACGAAGCAGATGTTATCGTTTTTGTCGTGTCTGGCAAGGAAGGTATTACAGATGCGGACGAGTATGTGGCTCGCATGCTCTATAAGACCCATAAGCCGATTATTTTAGCGGTCAATAAGGTGGACAATCCCGAAATGCGCAATGAGATTTTTGATTTCTATGCGCTGGGCTTGGGTGATCCATTCCCAGTTTCCTCAGTCCATGGGATTGGTACTGGAGATGTTCTTGATGCCATCGTTGAAAATCTCCAAATGAAGAAGTAGCTGAAAATCCTGATATGATTAAGTTTAGCTTGATTGGCCGTCCTAATGTCGGCAAGTCTAGCTTGATCAATGCTATTTTGGGTGAGGAGCGGGTTATTGCCAGTCCTGTGGCTGGTACGACGCGTGACGCTATTGATACGGTCTTTACGGACAGTGAAGGTCAGGAATTTACCATGATCGACACGGCTGGTATGCGCAAGTCAGGCAAGGTCTATGAAAATACAGAGAAATACTCTGTCATGCGGGCTATGCGGGCGATTGATCGCTCGGATGTCGTTCTGATGGTGCTGAATGCCGAAGAAGGAATTCGTGAGTACGACAAGCGAATCGCTGGTTTTGCCCATGAAGCAGGTAAAGGAATGATTATTGTTGTCAATAAGTGGGATACGCTGGAAAAAGATAACCATACCATGAAAGACTGGGAAGAAGATATCCGTGACCAGTTCCAGTACTTGTCTTATGCTCCGATTATCTTTGTCTCTGCCTTGACCAAGCAGCGTCTCCATAAGCTGCCGGATATGATTAAGCAAATCAGCCAGAGTCAGAATACCCGTATTCCGTCAGCGGTGCTTAATGATGTCATCATGGATGCCATTGCGATTAATCCGACGCCAACTGACAAGGGCAAACGTCTCAAGATTTTCTATGCGACTCAAGTAGCGACTAAACCGCCAACCTTTGTCATCTTTGTCAACGAAGAAGAGCTCATGCACTTCTCTTACCTGCGTTTCCTGGAAAATCAAATCCGCAAGGCCTTTGTCTTTGAAGGAACCCCGATTCACTTGATTGCACGAAAACGGAAATAATGTGAAGCTGATGAAAGACAGCATGTTTTAGTACGAGATCTTGAGTGATCATACCACCAAGACAGAAAATAACACTTAGGTATGAATAGTGCCCTATCTACAGGAAAAAGAAGCAAGCAAATCATCTTGCTTTTTCTTTATCTGCATTCTATGGTATAATGAAGAGATAAATGTAAGGTGGTAATTATGGCGAAATTGATTCAGGGGAAAAATTCGGATGGAAGGAATGGCTTTTTACGAAAAGGGTCAAATTAAAATTGTTGAAGTCAACAATCGTATTGTTATAGTAGGGTTGCAGACTATAATCTACGATACAGTCTGACAGATGAAGCTGTTTTTGTTCGTGCGAATTTTTCAAGAAAAAGCATTATTGTGCCCATCTGGCTGGACTAGAGTATTTCTTAAAAATGATATAGAAGGAAAAAGAAGTATTAGCAAAGGCTAGAGCTGGAAGAAACAAGCCAAAAAGAAACGCAGGGTCGTGTGTCATTTGGTAGTCTTTTCTTAGATCGTATTTTTGCCTACAGAGGAGGAAGAGCCCAAGTATCGACTCATTGCTCTCAGGCAAGAAGATACCTATACAGGTGATTTCTTATGGACTTTGAGACTTCGACGTATACCAGATGAACGCTCTTATATTGTAAAGAGATATTCGTGCCTTTTTACAGATAATTCAAAAAGAAGGGTATTACCAGATTGGAAAAAGCTATTATGAGCCTCTCTATTTTGATGCTTTTTGACGAAGCCAGTCAAGAGTTCATTGTTTTTACGAGGTCTCATGGTAGATGGAGAAGATTCTTCCTTGATTTTCAAAAATACTGCCCGCCATCTTTTCTTTCCAGCGGCGCTCTTTGAAGAGGGCGTGTCCCGCTTGATGGAATTGGAAAAATTTTTCGCTTAGAATATAGTGTATTTGATTATTCGCAAGTCTATTTTCAGGATTTACATGAAGAAGCAGGGGATTTTTCTTTTGAAATAAAAAGAACACGAGGGCTATATAGAATTAGAAATTGTAGAACAGCACTATAAACTCCTTTATAATGGTGAATTTTTATTTTACGGTAATACTTTTTTTCAACTGAATTATCGGCAACAGCGCATTCTTTTAGCCTTACGAGAATTACCAGTAGACTCTGATAGAAAAAAACGTTTGCAGTTTGATGGTGCGGACCAGGGAAAGCTTGCTGCCAGTTTGATCGAGTTCAAAAATGGGACGACTATCAGCTCCCCAAAGAGTTCGTGATTCATGATTTTTCAGCCCACTTTTTCCTTTGATTTATTAAAAACGGGTGAATTAGAAGTGAAGGTTGTATTTGCTTATGATTCTCTACAAGTAAGCAGTGAGAGTAGAGCTCGATTCTTTACCTTTTTGCTAGCAATTTTCAAGCGTGAACAACAAGTTTTTCAAACGCTGTTACAAGCAGGCTTTAAAAGCAGATTTTGAAAGCCATCGTTCTGCTTTATTGCCTCAAGAAATCTATGCCTTTTTCACTCATACTTTGGATCGTTTTTCGTGCTTTGGGAAATGTGAAGATAAGCGCTGCTTTAGAATCACTTTATCAGGTAGAAAAACCTAAAAATGGCTATTGAGACAAAAAGGAAGTCTCTTAGAGATTGGTTTTTGACTTTGCAAATATTGATCAGACAGAAGTTGATGATGCTTTATTAGCTCTTTTTGAAGCTCAGGATTACTTTATCAGTCAGACAGGCAAAGTTTTGATTTTTGATGAAGAAACCAAAAAGTCAGTCAAACTTTACAAAAATTAAGAGCCAAGAAGGTACGAGAAGGTCATGTGACTACCCATCGTTTGGCAGCATTTTCAGCTAGCAGAAGTGTTAGACAAACAAGAAAATGTAAGGTTCTCTGAAGAGTTTAAAAATTAGCTCATGATTTAAGACATCCTGAGGAGTTTACACTTGGTACTTTAAATATTGAGGCGGAACTGAGAGATTACCAAGAAGTAGGGATTAAATGAGCTGCCATGTTAGATCATTATGGTTTTGGTGGGATTCTAGCAGACGATATGGGACTTGGAAAAACCTTACAGGGCCATATCTTTCTTGTCCACAAAATTGACTGATAACAAGAATGTCTTGATTTTGGCCCCATCAAGCTTGGTCTATAACTGGCAGGAGGAATTTGCTAAATTTACACCAGACCTAGATGTAGCGGTGGTGTATGGTTCAAAATCTACAAGAGATAGTCCTGATTGCAGAACAGCACCAAGTGATGATTACTAGCTACACTGCTTTCCGACAAGATGTAGAAGAATACGAGCGCTTGTCTTTTTGACTATCTAATTTTAGATGAAGCGCAGGTGATGAAGAATGATCAAACGAAAATTGCGCAGCGCTTGCGAAAATTTGAAGTTAAGAATACTTTTGCCTTATCTGGGACACCAATTGAAAACCATTTAGGTGAGCTGTGGTCTATTTTTCAAATCGTATTGCCTGGATTGTTACCAAGTAAAAAGAATTTCTAAAATGCCTACAGATTCAGTGTCGCGCTATATTCAGCCTTTTATTATGCGCCGTAAAAAAGAAGATGTTTTACAGGAATTACCTGAGCTGACAGAAGTTGTCTATCGTAATGATTTGGTAGATAGTCAGAAAGCTATTTATCTAGCTCAGTTGCAACAGATGCAGGAGCGAGTGCTCCGCGCTACAGATGAAGAACTGAACCGCAATAAGATTGAAATTTTGTCTGGTCTTATGCGTTTGCGCCAAATCTGTGATACGCCGGCTCTCTTTTTGGAAAGTTATCAGGGGGATAGTGGCAAGCTAGATAGTTTGCGTGAGTTACTGGAACAGATTCATTCTAGCAATCATCGAGTTCTGATTTTTCTCAGTTTAGAGGATGTTAGACTTGATTGAGCAAGAATTACACCATCTTGGAATGGGGGCATTCAAAATAACTGGTTCGACTCCTGCTAAGGAGCGTCAGGAAATGACAATGGCTTTTAATGGAGGAGAAAAAGATGCTTTTCTGATCTCATTAAAAGCTGGAGGAGTCAGTTTTGAATTTAACTGAGTGCGGATACAGTGATTCGTAGTAGACCTTTGGTGGAATCCAGCTGTAGAAGCACAAGCGAGTGGTCGTGCTCATCGTATGGGACAAGAGCGAAAGGTTGAAGTTTACCGTATGATTACTCGTGGGACCATCGAAGAAAAAAATTCAAGAGCTTCAAGAGAATAAAAAGAATTTGATTTCGACCATTTTAGACGGAACAGAGTCTCGCGCGAGTCTGTCTATGGCAGAAATTCGTGAAATCTTAGGAATTTCAGCAGAATAGTTTTTCAAATTGGTCAGAATAGTTTATAATGAAGTGTTGAAAGGAAAAAGCATGACAAATACGAAATTTCCTCTAGTTTCTGATAATGAGGTGATTTTATCAGAAGTGCCTTACATGAATCTTTATGATGAAGCTGATTTTATCAGTAATATCAAAGGCGATTACCAAGATAAAAACTATTCTGAAGAACGGACTCCAAGTGCAGCAACAATGCCACATGGCGAGTTTTTCACAGAGCAGAAAAAAACGCAAGCAAGCACTTGCAAGAAAGTTTAGCCAATCATTTGCCTCTGCAAGTCCAGAAAAGAGTTATTCGAATTACGCGTGAAGAAGCACGTGCTGATTTAAAAGAAAAACGGTCGGCATCTTATTTGACTAGTGATGTAGTACCTAAAAACACCGGAGTACACTAGGGGTTTCACCACGGAAATCAACGACTACTAAAAAGTACAACCAACGACTTTCTTCCAAAAAGAAAACCCAGGTGAATTTGCTAAATATATGCTCAACATTTAAAAACAAGATGATTATATCGTAGTAGATTTGCCGACTAACGATGCAGTGTTAGAAAGAAGTGCCTGTAGTTGAAAAGAAAAAAATAATTATGACTTTTTGAAGAGCGAGCCAAGTTTATAACAATCAAGAGATACAAGAGAAAAAGAACATACAGTTGCAACAGAATTGAAACTTGACGCACTTTGATTAAGTCTGATATATCAAAAGATTTGTGGAGCTTGATATGACCATCTCATGTCAAGTTTCGTTTTCGCTTAATAATTTGAATGATGAAGAAATTGAAGAGGGCTTTTTGCAACCTCAATATGAAAGGAATGTATGAACCACATGACCAAAATCTATCATTTTATCGGGATTAAAGGCTCAGGAATGAGTGCCTTTAGCATTGATGTTGCACCAGATGGGGCACAAGGTTCAAGGAAGCGACGTGGATAAATATTATTTTTACTCAGCGAGGACTTGAACAAGCGAGGGATTGAGATCTTACCTTTTGACGAGAAGAATATCAAATCTGAGTATGAAATCATCGCAGGCAATGCTTTCCGTCCAGATAATAATGTAGAAATCGCCTATGCAAATGAACATGGGATTAGCTATAAACGTTACCATGAGTTTTTAGGAAGCTTCATGCGTGATTTTTGTGAGCTTTGGTGTGGCAGGTGCTCATGGAAAAACTTCCACAACAGGTATCTATCTCATGTTCTCTCAAACATCACAGATACTAGCTATTTGATTGGAGATGGGACTGGTCGTGGCTCAGCTGGTGCTAAGTATTTTGTTTTTTGAATCAGACGAATATGAGCGCCATTTTATGCCTTATCATCCTGAGTATTCTATTATTACCAATATTGACTTTTGACCATCCGGATTATTTTTACTAGTCTAGAAGATGTCTTTAATGCCTTTAATGATTACATGAAACAAATTATAAAAGGACTTTTTCATTTATGGCGAAGATGAGCAGCTACGCCGCATTACTTCTGATGCACCGATTTACTATTACGGTTTTTCAAAGGAAAATGATTTTTATTGCTCGACTTACTACGCTCAACAACTGGATCTACATTCAAGGTTTCTTATCGAGGGGAAGAACTAGGTGAATTTCACATTCCAACTTTTGGACGCCATAATATCATGAATGCTACAGCGGTTGTTGGCTTGCTGTATGTATCAGGATTTGACTTGAATTTGGTAAAAGAACATCTGAAAACTTTTGCCCGGCGTGAAGCGTCGTTTCACAGAGAAAGTTGTTAATGGAACGGTGATTATTGATGATTTTGCTCATCATCCAACTGAAATTATAGCAACATTGGATGCTGCACGCCAAAAATATCCAAGTAAAAGAAATTGTTGCAATTTTTCAACCGCATACTTTTACACGAACAATTGCTCTCTTAGATGAATTTGCTGATGCCTTGAATCAAGCAGATGCAGTTTATCTGGCGCAAATTTATGGTTCTGCTCGAGAAGTAGATCATGGAGATGTCAAAGTGGAAGACTTGGCAGAGAAAAATCGTCAAAACGAGTACAAGTGATTAGCGTAGACAATGTATCTCCGCTGTTAGATCATGATAATGCTGTCTATGTATTTATGGGAGCAGGAGATATCCAAACATCACGAATACTCGTTTGAACGCTTGCTATCTAACTTAACTAGCAATGTGCAATAATAAGGAGTTGAAATGGAATCACCTATATGTATTAGACAAGCGCAATTAGCCGACGTAGAAGAGCTTGCCTATATTGAAGGTTTAAATTTTTTAAAAGAAGCTTTTCAATCCGAAACGTTAAAAGAGTTGATGGTTGATACTTTTTTGATAGCAGATTTGAATGGAGAAATCGCTGGTTACATTATTGGATCAGCGGTTTCTTCACATTCTCAGTTAAAAAGAGATTTGATGGATGTTGTGAAGAATCCCTTACAATCAGATTTTCTGAGACTACAGAGATTGTCCGTTCATCCCAACTTTCAAAAGCAGGGGGTTGGAACCTTACTGATAGCATCCTTAAAAGAAATGGTTGCTTTAAAAGAACATGAAGGTATTCTTCTTTCTTGCACTGAGTCTTTGCTCTCCTACTATGAGATGAATGGTTTTTGTAGATATAGGCTTGCTTGAGTTACTTCATTTCACAAGAGCCTTGTTTTGAAAATGATTTGGGAAAAATCCCTATTGTAAGGAGTGAGTCATGGAAATTCGCACAGCAAATTTATCTGATTTATCAGCAATCTATGCGATCGAACTAGAAAAATTTTAGTTCAGAAGAGGCTATTGCACAAAGAAAATCTTAGCTAGACATATAGAGCTATTCCCATCTACCTTCTTGGTAGCAGAACAAGATAGTCAAATGTTGGGTTTTTAGAAGGTCCAGTTGAGACCAGAACGGCATTTACAAGATAGTTCTTTTTACGCTTTCCGTTGAAGATTATAGCGCTCAATCTGGTGGTTATATTTCGATTACTAGTCTATCTGTATCCAAAGAAGTACAGAAAAAGGTGGGTAAACAGTTGCTAGAAGCAATGAAAAATAGCCATAAAGAGATAGACGTGCTGGCATTAATCTAACTTGTCATGACTATCTGACTCCTTATTATGAAAAGCATGGTTTTATCAATGAAGGCCTCTCCCAATCTACCTATGCGGACGAAATCTGGTATGATATGGTTTGGGAGCCTTTATTTAGAATCTACAAAAATTTAGTATATTATGAAAGAACCCCTCATCTTATTGCATTTATCAAAGTTTTTAAGATATAATGTTATGGATTATGAAGAAGGAGGTCAATTTTTTTGACTGAAAATTCACAAGATAATGATAAGCAATTAAGCTTTAAAGAACAGATTTTTAAGGATTTAGCAAATGCGAGGAAAGAACAGCAGTCTCCTTCGCATCTGGATGGATTTCCTCCATCAGAAGAAAGAAACATAACAGAAACAAATAAAGATTTTTCCTTTTCTGAGAACTTGCAAAAAGACCAGTTTTCAAGAGACACGATGTCAGGAAGGAATCACCAGTAGTTCCTGCTAGCAAAAGAAATAAAGAGTCGACAGCCAAAACTACTACAGGGTCTACTCAATTCAAGCCAAATAATTTAACAAGAGTTCCTGTTGATTTCTTATCAAAGTAGAACCAACAAACGAAGAAGAAACCTTGGCTCGAACGGCTACCTATCGTAGAAACAGATGTTGACAAGGGTGACTCCTTATCCAGATCAGTAAAAGACCAACAAACTGACAAGAAAAAACGTCAAAACAGCGTCGCAAAAAGAATTGTCTGGACGATTGTCGGCTTATTATTCATTAGTTTGGCTGTGACAGGTGTCTTTGTTTATACTTATATTGATTCTGCCTTGAAACCTGTTGATGCAAAGTCAACAGAGTATGTGACAATAGAGATCCCTTCAGGATCAAGTGCTAAGGAAATTGGTAGCATTTTTAGAAAAACGAGGGACTGATTAAGAGCGGTCAAGTTTTTAACTATTATACAAAGTTTAAGAGCTATGCTAATTTCCAATCTGGCTACTGTAATCTTCAAGAGTATGAGTCTTGATAGCATTGCAAAGGAATTACAAAAAGGGAGGGACAGATACTCCTCAGCCACCAAGTTTAGGTAAGCTAACGATTCCTGAAGGTTACACTTTGGATCAAATTGCTCAAGCGGTAGAAAAGAGCAGTAATAAAAAAGTATCTATCAGTGCTAAAGACTTCCTAGCAAAAGCTCAAGATGAAGCTTTTATAACAAAAATGGTGGCAAAATATCCTAAACTTCTGAGTGGCCTGCCAACAAAAGATAAGGGAGTCAAATATCGCTTAGAAGGTTATCTCTTCCCAGCGACCTATCACTATACAGCAGATACCACGGTTGAAAAGTTTAATTGATCAGATGTTGGCAGCTATGGATAGTAACCTTAGCAGGTATTACGATACTTTGTCTAGTAAGAATCTAACAGTTAATGATGTCTTAAGTGTTGCTTCTTTGGTTGAAAAAGAAGGTTCCACGGATGAAGATCGCAAAAATATTGCTAGTGTCTTTTATAATCGATTAAATCAAAGCATGCCGTTGCAGAGTAATATCGCTATTTTGTATGCGAAAGGCAAAACTTAGCAAAAGACTACTTTAGCAGAGGACGCAGCTATTGATACAAATATTGATTCTGCATTTAATGTTTATAAAAACCCTGGCCTAATGCCTGGTCCAGTAGATAGTCCCAAAGCTTATCAGCTATCGAAGCCACTATCAATCCAAATAAAAACAGATTATTTGTATTTTGTGGCGAATACCGAAAGCAGGTACAGTCTGTTATGCAACAACCTATGAAGAACATGCTAAAATGTTGAGGAACATGTCAATAGTAAATTGACAAAGGAAAGTAGTTCGAATTAACAATTGGGAGTAGGTTTAGAACACTAAAGTTTCGTTCGCCAGTGCCCACCCTCAATTTTATTTTAAAGATTCTATAGAAAAGAAATGAGAGAAAAATGGCAGACATATCCAATGACCCCTTGCAGAAAAGGAAAAATTAGAAAAAGAATTAGAAGAATTAAAAATTGGTTCGTCGCTCCAGAAGTTGTAGAACGAATTAAAATTGCTCGTTCGTATGGGGACTTATCTGAAAATAGTGAATATGAGGCAGCGAAAAGATGAACAAGCCTTTGTTGAAGGTCAGATTTCTGACTAGAGACTAAAATTCGTTATGCTGAAATTGTAGATAGTGACGCGAGTTGCTAAGGACAGAAGTAGCGATTGGAAAGACAGTTACTATTCAAAGAAATCGGTGAAACTGAAAAAGAGGTCTATATTATTGTTGGCTCAGCAGGTGCAGATGCGTTTGCGGGTAAAGTTTCAAATGAAAGCCCTATTGGTCAAGCATTGATTGGTAAGAAAAAAGGTGATGTAGCAACAGTAGAAACGCCAGTTGGTAGCTATGATGTCAAGATTCTTAAAGTCGAAAAGACTAAATAACTTTTTAAAAACGAGCTTGAGCTCGTTTTTTATTTGTAATCAAGGTGCTTTTTGGGAGATAAGTGAACCACTACTTTATATGAGAGGCGAGAAGAAAAAACACAATGTATTATTGATCCTTATTGCTGCTTTACTTGACGATGAAGGATGTATCATCTTAGACAAAAATAAAACCCTTTCCGTTAACTACGGAAAGGATCTAGTTTATCTTGAACGCTGTTTACCAGCATTGCGATTTTTTTTCTTGTTTTTTGGACGATTATCAACCACCGCATTTGCTTTAGGTGTGATATTTTTTATGTAAGAGTTTGCTGACAATGTTTTTGGCGGATTTTTTTCGTATTCTTCTTCCACGCGTTTTTCATGTAAGGGCGGATAAAGAAGTTGATAATGAACTGTTGTAAGATCTGAACAAAACCACCAACTACCCAGTAGAGTGTTACACCAGCTGGTGATGTAAAAGAGAAAATGACAATCATGAGCGGGCTCATATAAAGCATTTTTTTCATCTGGTCTTTTTGTTCTTCATCTAGCCCGACAAGTGAGAGTAAGGATTGGATGTAGTAGAGTATTCCAACGAAAATAGTAAGAATCAGACTTTGTTGGCCTAGATTGATACCCAAGAAATTGCTTTGAGTCACACCCTCAGTATAGCGAGCAGCAAAGAAGAGCGCTGAGAAGAAGGGCATTTGAATTAGAAGAGGTAAGCAACCAACGCCACCTAACATACTAAGACCATTCTCTTTTTGAGCTTGCATAAGTGCTTGTTGTGCTTCTAATTTCTCTTCTTGAGTTTCTGCACTCTTCATTCGCTCATGAATTGGAGTGAAAAATAGGACTCAGATAGTTTCTCTTTTCAGATTGGTAAGTAGCATTCCAAGATTGATAAAGACCAAGTGGCAGGATGATGAGGCGGACGATAACCGTCACGAGAATAATAGCTAGACCAAATCCTAGTCCTAAATCGTTGGCAAAGTATTTGATAACTTGGCTCATAGAGAGCAACTAGGTATTGATATACAAAAGCCTTCGCCAGTTGGAAGTCCCTGTTTATTCGTCTGGACGCAGCCAGAAAGGATCAGGAGAAGAGTTAGCCCCATTCCTGAAAAATAAGAAACGTTTAAAAGTTTTTCACGATATTTTTCCTTTTTATAGTATTACCTATCTATTCTACTGTTTTTAAAAAAATATACAATAGTTCCTAAGACCTAATTTGAAATTTTAAAAGTCTGTAAAAAGAATCGAAGTTAGCCATGGTAACATCTAAATAAGTCACTTTTTGAAAAAGGTGTGGGGCCTTTACGAATCTCTTGGATGAATTTTGCCATTAAATTAGAATTCTCTGCTTGAGCAAGAATACCAACTGTACCATCATCATTATTCCAAACCCGACCTGTAATACCACCGATTTCTAGAGCAAGAGAATACACTCCCGCAGCGAAATCCAACTCCTTGTACACGTCCTTGGGCGACCATTTTTACTTTTTGCATCAGAAACTCCTTTGTTATATCCTACTTTAGTCTGAGTGTTCTTCGAAAAAATTATGCTATACTATTCTTATGAATATTATAACCTCAAAAGCGAATAATGTGGTGAAAAACGCAAAAAAATTGCATCAAAAAAAATACCGAACAGAATCTTACTTAATTGAAGGATGGCACTTGTTTGAAGAAGCATTTTCTAGTGGAGCAGAAATTGTTTCCATCTTTGCTTTTAGCCAGAATATGCTGATCGATTACGAGATTTTACAGGTGTCCATTGGGTCAGTCCGGAATTACTCAAGGATTTAGCCGACAGCAAAACGCCACAGGAATTGTGGCAGAAGTACATCTTCGAGAAGAAGATCCTCCAACCATCTTTATCTGGTAAATATCTTTTCCTGGAAGATGTGCAGGATCCAGGAAATTTGGGGACGATTATTCGTACGGCGGATGCAGCAGGATTGAGTGGTGTTTTTATATCGAATCGTTCGGCAGATTTGTATAATTTAAAGACATTGCGCTCTATGCAGGGGAGTCATTTCCACTTGCCGATCTATCGTTTAGAGACGATGAAGTTGCTTCAATTGGCTCGAGAATCTAAAATTCCAGTATTTGCTTCAACCTTATCTGAGCACTCTGTAGACTATCAAACACTGAAAGGAAGTAATGACTTTGTGTTGGTGATGGGAAATGAAGGACAAGGTATCAGTTCAGTGGTGTCAGAAGCCGCGGATCAATTAGTCCATATTCCCATGAAAGGACGTGCTGAAAGCCTAAATGTTGCAGTAGCAGCTGGAATTCTCATCTTTTATTTAAGCTAAAGTTTAGAAATTAGCTTATAATAAAGGCAAATGGAGGTGATTCTATGCCTTATAAAAGTGACCAAGAATTTATGGCTCATGTGGGACATTTGCTTGCAAAACCCCAAGTACAGCGTTTGAAAGAAATTTCTCACCATTTGCATTCCAATCGGCTTGAACATTCTATCAATGTAAGTTATACTAGTTATAAGATTGCGAAGAAATTGGGTTGGAATAGACGCAGTACAGCGCGTGGTGCTCTTCTTCATGATTTGTTTTACTACGATTGGCGAGTGACTAAATTTAAGAAAAAGTCATGCCTGGGTTCATCCTCGATTGGCGGTTCAGAAACGCTCGTAAGTTGACGAAGTTAAATAAAAATGAAGAGGACATCATCATAAAAGCATATGTGGGGCTTAACTTTGCAGCGCCACCACGATATAAAAGAGCTTTTATCGTGACCTTTGTTGATAAATATTGGGCCATCAAAGAGGTGACCTCTCCCTGGCGCAAAAATTCGTAATCGAAAAATTATTTCATCGTAAGATGTTAAGAAGTTAATTAAAATAAAGGAGATAAACTTGATGAATCAATCATACAGTTATCCAAGATACTGCTGGTATCAATGCTTTTTATGCTAAAATCTATTCACTAGTTGGAGTAGGGTTAGGTATTTCTGCTGTTGTGTCAGCTTTGATGTTGACCATGTTTCAATCTGTGATTGTTTCAGTAATAATGGGGCTTCATGGATTTATTACTAGCTATCGCTGCTGAGTTAGTATTGGTATTTGCTGCCTCAGGAATGGCTTTGAAGAATAGCCCGATGGCTTTACCACTATTTCTGGTATATTCTGCGTTAAACGGCTTTACCTTGAGTGTGGTTTTGGCACTTTATACTCAATCATCAGTGCTATCCGCTTTTGTCACCGCTTCTGCTATGTTCTTTGCTATGGCTTTTGTTGGTAAAGTTACAAAGAAAGATCTTTCAGGAATGGGTCGTGCGTTGAGAGCCGCATTATTTGGTTTAATTATTGCAAGCGTGGTAAATATTTTCTTAGGAAGTGGAAGCTTTGATTTCTTGATTAGTATTGCGGGTGTTATCATCTTCTCAGGTTTGATTGCTTGGGATAATCAAAAATCCGTTATGTTTACGAAACAAACCAATGGTCAAGTTGAGAATGGTTTGGGCTATATCAATGGCTTTTAAATCTTTACCTTGATTTTTATCAATTTATTCCTCGAGTCTTCTTCGCTTGTTTGGGCGGAATGATTAAATAGAAAAAGTGGTCGAGTAGGAGCTCGAACCACTTTTTATCACATAAGGATTGGTGGAGGAAATACCTGTCCTTTTTAAAGAATGATATAAAAATATTCATATTAATATATTATATTTTAAGTTAATTTTATCACTAAATAAAAACCTTTTCAAGTAGTTTTATAAAATTTTTCAAAAGAAAAAGACAGAAAATATTTAAGGAGTTTGGATATTTTCTGTTCTGTTTTTACTAAGAATAATCTTGTTAACTCATTAGCCTCACCATCTTGCTCATTCGTTAAATCGAGTTGTTTGTCAGCGAAAGGAAGAAGGGTGTCACTCGCGTTTTTCATAGCTATAGCCGGTGCCTGCAAATTCCAACATTTCAGTATCGTTGTTCTCATCGCCAAAAGCAATAAGATCGGTGCAGTCAGCGTTTAGAACGTTTAGTAAATAGTTCAAAGAAAAGGCTTTGTTGACGCCTTTAGGGAGTACATTCAAGGATGATTAAGCGGACCGCCCCAAGTGTTGATTGAGAGTTCATGGTTGTAGAAAGGATTTCATCTGATCCGCTAAGGCATGTTATCTTTAGCTCGTGTTTGTAAAAAGGATAGCGCTTGGATCTTTTGTAATTAACTGAGAGTTTAGCTGATTTTCAGGGAATGAAAGACGATACGCCAAATAGTTGCGGGCTGGCTACTTTTTCGTCTGGATTAGTAATATAAATTTATTTCGAAATTCTCCTGCTATGAAATCTGCTTCGATTTCTTCTTCTCGATACGACCATGTCAATGAGAAAAAGGATTTGTCCACTGTTAAGAACGTTCAAATTCCCATTTTTCCTGGCAAGTGAGTGAGCGACCCGTTGAAATTAATCATAGGTGTATCTACTCTAACTCTTTATAATAATGATAGGCCATGCGATAAGGGCGACCTGTTGCGATGATGACTTTGTGACCTTTTGAGATACTTTTTGATTGTTTCTTTCGTAAAAGTCTGATAATTGACTTTGAGAATTGAGTAAAGGTCTACCGTCTAAATCTACGGCAATGATTTTATGTGACATGACATTCTCTTTTCAAATAGGATAATCTCTATTATAGCAGATTTTAAGCTGAAAGCTAGTCATTTATGATATAATAAATGTTCAAAGTTTGAAGTGATCATTTAAGATTATGTAGTAAATTTCGTCAGACTTTTATTTCTAGTTAAGGAGTTTTGTTTGTATGCGCAAGGTTATTACAGTTCATTTATTTTTTCTAGCACTCTCTTTTTTGGTCTATATGGAAGGGATTGCTAAAACAGGTCCAGATTTAATATGGAACATGATGCTGGCTTTGATTGCCTATGATTTTGCAGTTTTGACTCGTTATTTTAAAAGCAAGCTTAGTTGTTCCCAGTTTCTATTTATACTCTGGCTCGTTTTTTATCCAAATACATTTTACATGATTACTGATATTGTACATATGCACTGGGTCAGCGATACTTTGTGGAATAGAGCAAGTTTGCACCTATTTATGGTATTTGTGCCGAGCATCTTGTTTGGTATTTATTGCGGAATTGAAAGCTGGTTGATTTTACTGGAGCGCTTTAAATTTTCTTGGTGGACCGAATTACTAGCGACATTGGTTTTGTCAGTAATTTCGAGTATGGCAATCTATATCGGTCGTTATGATCGTTTTAAATACTTGGGATATAGTAAGTAATCCGGGACAAGTCGTTCAAAAACTACTAGAAACATTTCAGAGAGAACGACTGCTATTTATCCTGGATTTACCTTTATTCAGTTCATGAGTTTGGTTTTTCTTTCTCAAAACAATAAAAATCTTAAAAAGAAACATTTATCTTGAAAAAGATGAATGTTTTTAATATAATTGTTTTATTGTTCGTAAAATACGATATTTAGATCGTATATTAGATAGGAGATATGGAAAATGGACAAGTTTTTTAAATTAAAAGAGAATGGAACCACAGTTCGGACAGAATTGATTGCTGGCTTAACGACATTCTTTGCGATGAGTTATATTTTGTTTGTCAATCCGACAATTTTGGGTGCATAGGAATGCCAACTCAAGCTGTATTTTTAGCGACGATTATCTCAGCAGCTGTCTCTACTTTAGTGATGGGGCTCTTTGCTAACGTTCCCTACGCCTTGGCTCCAGGAATGGGATTGAACGCTTTCTTCACTTATACGGTTGTTTTTGGCCTTGGATTTTCATGGCAAGAAGCTCTGGCTATGGTTATGCTATGTGGGATTTTTTTAATATCCTTATAACTGTAACCAAGATACGCAAAAGCATCATTAAATCCATTCCTGTTGGTTTGCAGCATGCAATTGGAGGGAATTGGCGTATTTGTAGCTTATCTTGGTTTTAAAAATGCAAATATAATTACTTTTTCAACATCAGCAAGTAATATCATGACAGTAAATGGTGTGGCGCCAGCGAAAGGCAACAGCAGAAACTTTTGCTAATGGTGTCACTTCTGTTGTCGGAAATGGTGGAGTGGTGCCAGCCATTTCAACCTTTACAGATCCAAGTGTTTTGTTGGCTGTTATTGGCTTGAGTATTACGGCTATTTTAGTTATCAAAAATATTCGTGGAGCAATTTTGATTGGAATTATTACTACGACCCTTATCGGAATCCCAATGGGTGTGGTGAACCTATCAGCTGTAAACTTCTGCAGAGAATCATATTGGCTCAGCGATAAATGAGTTAGAACAACCTTTTCTTGCAGCGTTTGGAGGTCTTGGGATCACTCTTCTCCAATGTAGGACGCCTTCCGCTTGTTTTGATGACCATTTTTGCATTTAGCTTTGTCAGATACATTTGATACGATTGGTACCTTTATTGGTACAGGACGGAAGACTGGGATTTTTTCAGCAGAGGATGAAGCAGCTCTTGAAAATTCTTCTGGCTTCTCTTCTAAAATGGACAGAGCTCTATTTGCAGATGCGATTGGTACTTTCATCGGCTCTTTATTTGGTACTTCCAACACGACAACCTATGTTGAATCTGCAGCAGGAATTGCTGAAGGAGGACGTACAGGGTCTGACAGCTGTCTCAACTGCCGTTGTCTTTCTATTGTCAGTTCTGATTTTGCCTGTAGTGGGGATCGTTCCAGCAGCAGCTGCAGCTCCGGCTTTAATTATTGTTGGTGTGATGATGGTTTCTTCTTTCCTTGATGTGGTTTTGGGTGACTTTAATGATGCTTTGCCAGCTTTCTTTGCAGCCTTTTCATGGCACTTTGTTACTCCATTTCATACGGGATTGCAGCAGCATTTATCTTTTATTGCTTGGTGAAAGTGACGACTGGAAAAAGCAAAGAGATTCATCCGATTCTATAGGGCTCAACTGCACTATTCATTTTGAATTTTTATCATTTTGGCATTCTTGTAATGTTTTGATCTGACAAAGGAGTTGAGGAAAATCTCAACTCTTTTTGAATATATTCTTAATTTTTAAGCATGATTTTTCTGGTATAATAAGACTTATGTTTAGTCAAAATGAAGATGAATTAATGTCTTTTTGGACGAAAGGCTGGGAAACCTCCTACTAGCGCAAGATGTTGTTGTTTTTTATCAGGTGATTTAGGAGCTGGTAAGACGACTTTGACAAAAGGCATTGCTCAAGGCTTGGATATTAAACAGATGATTAAAAAGTCCAACAGTATACAATTGTTCGAGAATATGACGGACGCTTGCCTCTTTATCATCTGGATGTTTATCGAATTGGTGAGGATCCAGATTCAATTGATTTGGATGATTTTCTGTTTGGTGAAGGGGTAACCGTCATCGAATGGGGAGAATTGTTGTCAGCAAGTTTACCTCAGGATTATTTGAAAATCAAGATTTTAAAAAGAAAATGATGGAAGACGTCTAGTATTTGAAGCGACAGGGGAACGTTCTCAAAGCTTATTGCAACAAATTGAAAACGAGGGTGCTCTAGTGTCAGTGGAATATGACTTGCTCTTAAGAGAAGCAGAGGCTAGCGATGCATCTATTTTTGATAGACTTTTTAAATCAAATTGGCCAGAGTCGGATTATACCACTTTAGATGAGACTGGTATGTTAATGAATCCAGAGCAAGTGGCAGCATTCTTAGAGCAACAGGCTTCTTTGCCTAATCAGTTTCGATTGTAGCTTTTTTTAAATGAAGAACTAGCAGGATTGGTTAGTATTACTGCGGATAGTTATAAGCGTGTTGCGCATATTGGAGATGTCTTTGTTGCTGTAAAAAGGCTTTTTGGAATCAAGGTCTTGGTCGAATTTTTGATGGAAGAAGTCATTGACTGGGCTACTGAGTCAGAATATTATTCGTAAACTGGCTTTAAGTGTACAGGGTGAGAAACAAACGGGCAATTCATCTTTATAAGAGTTTGGGTTTTTGAAATTGAAGGCCTGCAGAAGCGAGGCGCTTACTTAGAAGAAGGAAATTTCTAGACGTTTACCTAATGGGAAAACTGATAGACTAAAAATATGTTTATTGTATTAATGTTTTTTAAGTTTGTTAGCAGTTACTGTGCTAGGGTTGGAGCCTATGCTTGGACTATCTATAATCAGTCAACAGGAGAGTTATCAAAGACTTATAAGAGCTTTTGGAGACGAGACAGATGTTATTTCTGCGACGAAGCCTATGACTGTCCTTTTAATAGGGAGTGGACACGGGAAGTGGTTCACGTTCAGATGCTTGGGCAGGAAATAGCGATACAATGATTCTTTTATCTGTTAATCCGACGACCACGGTTATGATGAGCTTGGAACGCGATATTTTAACGAAGATTAAGAATGGTGATGGAGAAACAGTAGAGGCTAAGTTAAATGCTGCTTATGCCACTGGTGGTGCGAAGTTAGCCATTTCAACGATTCAAGATATGATGAATATTCATGTGGATCGTTATATCCTCATCAACATGAAGGGACTTGTAGACTTAGTAGATGCGGTTGGCGGTATTACAGTAAATAATACTTTTGACTTCCCTATTTCTATCGAAGAAAACGAGCCAGAATACACAGCTAAAGTTGAGCCAGGCGTTCAATCTGTTAATGGTGATCAGGCTTTGGTCTATGCTCGCATGCGCTATCAAGATCCTGAGGGAGATTACGGACGCCAAAAACGTCAGCGAGAAGTCATTAAAAAGGTTGTTGAGAAAGGTATTGAGTTTGAACAGTATTAGCCACTATCAAGCAATCTTGAAGGCGGTTAGTAGCAATATGCAGACCAATATTGAGCTGACATCAGGTAGTATTCCTCAACTCTTGGGGTATCGTGATGCTTTTTAAAAATATTGAAAAGCCAGCAGCTACGTGGTGAAGATGCTACGTTGGCAGACGGTGGAAGCTATCAAATTGTAACAAAAAGCCATTTACTTGAAATGCAAAATATTTTGCGCAAGTCACTAGGATTAGAAATCTTAACAAAGTTAGAGACAAATGCAGTCTTGTATGAGGAGTTTGAATGGAGAAGGGCAAATCACGTCAGGTTCATCAAATTCCTCAGGTGTATCTAATGTCTACTCATCAACTGCAACTGATATGACAGACACTGGAACAGCATACTCTACGAATAGCTATTCAAATCCGACTCCAAATAATCTCAACAAGCAACATCAGTCCTTCGACTACTGTTGGACAGACACCATCATCTGCAACAACAACTACAGTCCCTGAAACATCAAGCGATGCGCAGACAACTAATTAATGTTTTACAAGAAAAGTCTAGTATCAAAATGTACTGACCCAAAAAGTTAGATATAAAAATCTGATTTTTGGGCGTGGTTCAAATGATACTAGACTTCTTTTATTTGTTGTTGGAAGGATTTTCCCAGATTTGTTGGATTTCAGTTAAACGAGCATGGGCTTCTTGATTGAATACTTTCACCTTATATTGAAGGTCCTTGCTAATATCTTCCAGTGTTTCTTTCTGGTTTTTAAATAGTCCAAGTTGGCTTGGATATTGGCTAAAGCTAACCTGTGCTTTCTTCAGGAGTTGACTAGTTTCGCTAACTTCTTCCGTAATGTCTTCTCGATTTTTAACCAAGTGGTAGCTAGCTGCGGCAGCTACCTGCAAATAAAAAGTAGATTTCGTTAGTCTCATAAATGTTCCTTATTCCTTAGTTTGAGCAATTTTCTCTGCCAGTTTTCCCAATTCTTCAAAGTTTGGTTCGTGAGCGACAGAATGTTACTTTTAGATCATCCTTTTTCACTGAAGCGTGGAGCTAAGTGTATGTGGGTATGAAACACGGTTTGGCCAGCGATCTCTTCGTTGTTATTAATGATATTCATACTCAGTCGCACCGGTCGCCTTTCATAATTTTACGGGCAATTTGTGGAACTTGTTCAAAGAGCAGGCTAGAGTTAACACTGTCCATCTCTAGCAAGTTACGAAAAATGTTTCTTAGGAACAACCAAGGGTGTGGCCAGGTGTAACTTGTGAAATATCAAGAAAGGCAAGGACGCCTTCATCTTCATAAACTTTAGCGGCAGGGATTTTGCCTGCAATAATGTTACAAAAATACAATCTGTCATAAAAATATACCTCTTTGGCTAGATTTTGATATAATATAGAAGAATGTAAATGCTGAACGGTATTGCCGTAAACAGGTATACAGAGCAACAACTTACAATTAAACATATTATACCAGAATTTGGAGAAAAAATGTTAGAAATAAAAGGGCTTACAGGAGGCTATGTCAATATTCCTGTTTTAAAGGATGTCAGTTTTGAAGTTGGAGATGGTCAGTTGGTTGGTCTGATTGGTTTGAATGGCGCTGGAAAGTCCACGACTATCAATGAAATTATTGGATTGTTGACTCCTTATCAAGGAGAGATTTTGATTGATGGACTGAGTTTGCAAGCCATATCGTACAGCCTACCGAAAGAAAATTGGTTTTATCCCGGAAACTCCAAGTCTTTATGAAGAATTAACATTGAAAGAACACATCGAGATGGTAGCTATGGCTTACGATATTGAGCCTCAAGTAGCCTTAGATAGAGTGGAGCATTTACTACATACATTCCGCTTGAAAGATAAGCTGGACTGGTTTCCAGTTCATTTTTCAAAAGGAATGAAACAAAAAGTGATGATCATCTGTGCTTTTGTGATTGATCCGAGTTTGTTTATTGTGGATGAGCCTTTTCTAGGTTTGGATCCAGTTGCTATTGCGGACTTGATTGAGTTGCTTTCAATTGAAAAGTCCAAGGGAGAAGTCAATCTTGATGAGTACTCATGTACTGGATTCAGCTGAGAGAATGTGTGATTCGTTTGTTATTTTACATAAAGGGCAAGTGCGTGCAAAAGGCAATTTAGAGCAGTTACGAAATGAATTTTCAATGCCGGATGCTAGTTTGAATGAAATTTATTTAGCTTTGACGGAAGAGGCTGCCTTATGAGAGCAATGTTTTTAAAAGCGTAAACAGGATTTTTAGAGCACAGTGCATTAAATATTTACGTTATGTTTTAAACGATCATTTTATCTTATTTTTAATGGTTTTCTTGGGGTTTTTGGCTGTTCAGTATAGTCAACTACTTCGACATTTTCCTCAAGAGCATTTGCCGATTTGGATTGCTTTATTTCTTTTATCTATCGTGCTTGTGCTTATGGGACGAATTGCGACTTATTTTGAAAAGCCGGATAATCTTTTTCTACTGGCTAAGGAAGAAGAGCTACGTGATTATATAAAAGATCAAATAAAAATCATTCCTTTTATGGGGATTTATTCAAACTTTTTGCTATCATTACTAGTGCCTATTTTTTGTAGCTTTAGGCTGGTCTATTTGGGGGCTTTTATTTTTATATGCCTTGCTTTTGCTTGGAGTAAAAGGGGTTGTATTTCAACAGAAAAGCCAGAAGTTTTTAGTCAAGAAGGATTGGATTGGAGATCCATCATTGCTTATGAAGAAAGACGAAAACAACGCATTTTGCAATTTTATGCTCTATTTACAAATGTCAAGGGAATCTCAAGTAGTGTGAAGCGTCGTGCTTATTTAGATATACTAGTTCGCTATCTACCTAAGCGACAGAATAGGGCTTGGGATCATCTGTTCTTTACGTTCTTATTTACGAAATGGTGATTTTTGCACTTACATTGCGCTTATTGCTTCTTTCTGTATTGGTGATTGCTTTTTCTCCCCCAAAAGTATGATTGCGGCGGTATTTGTCAGTTTATTTCAATATCTACTGCTCTTCAACTTTTTGGGGATATATGAGGGCATATGATTATCAGTATCTAACAAATCTGTTTCCTCTTGAGGAAGCTGATAAGTTAGGTGGGGCAAGAAGGATTATCACAGCGGTTGGTACAATCACCTTTTTGTTGGAATTAGTAGTAGCATTGCTATTTTTAACGAAAAATAATGATCTTAATTATTGTTGGGATATATGCTCTACTTTATGCCTTTTTATCTGCCTTATAAGCTGAATCGCTTGGTTGACTAAAGGTGCTAAAACTAGTAAAATAGATAGGAAACTTTGATGGAGGGTACGAATGGACTTGATTGATAATGAACCAACCCTGACGCCGATAAATGGTAAGAGTGGTAAGGCTTACATGGGTAGTTATCCTGATGGAGAACGTGTTTTTATCAAAAATGAATACGACTCAATTTTAGCAGGACTTGCAAAAAAGAACAGATCGCACCGCAATTATTATGGAGTCGTCGTCTGCCAGATGGTAATGTATTGACTGCTCAAGAATGGCTGTCTGGTGATATTTAGGTCCAGATGGACTAGAGCGAAAGCAGATTTTGATATTTTGATTCGCTTGCATTGTTCACGCCCTCATGACTCAGTTGACCAAGCTAGGTTATGTCTTAGAAACGCCCTAATGATCTGCTAGATAATTGGCTTGAGAAAGCATCTTTCGCTTTACAAAATAATCAATACCTACAATCCATCATTGATGACTTACGTCGCAATTTACCAGCTTTTCGAGAGGATTATGCAACTATTGTGCATGGTGATGTTCGCCATAGCAACTGGGTAGAGACACGGAGTGGTTTGATTTATCTCGTCGATTGGGATTCTGTTCGTTTTGACGGATCGCATGTTCGATGTGGCCCATTTGCTTAGTCACTATATTCCAGAAGCGCATTAGGGAAGAATGGTTGACATACTATGGTTACAAGTATAATGAAAAGGTATTGGAAAAATTATATTGGTATAGCCAGTATACTTATCTCTGCCAAATTGCAAGATATTATGAAAATAATGACTTAGAAAATGTAAACCGAGAAATTTATGCTTTGCGTAATTTTCGGTCGAGATATAGAAAGGAATCATGAGAGTAAGAAATCGTAAAGGAGCCACGGAGCTTCTGAAGCAAATCCCCAATATGTCGTACTTAATCCCAGCTGACGCTAAAGGAAAGTGGCAAGAGATTTTTGGGAATACCCATCCCATTCATATAGAAGTTGGAAGTGGAAAAGGGGCTTTTATCACTGGTATGGCCAAGGCAAACCCAAATATAAATTACATTGGGATTGACATTCAAAAGTCTGTATTAAGCTATGCTTTGGACAAAGTACTGACCACTGATGTGCCGAATATTAAATTACTCTGGGTGGACGGTTCTGATCTGACTAATTATTTTTCTGACGGTGAGATAGACCGCCTTTATTTAAATTTTTCAGATCCGTGGCCTAAAAAACGCCATGAAAAACGACGCTTGACATATAAATCCTTTTTGGACACTTTTAAGCAAATACTGCCAAAAAATGGAGAGATTCACTTTAAGACGGATAATCGTGGCTTGTTTGAGTATAGTCTGGTGAGTTTCTCGCAATATGGTATGAAGCTTAATGGTGTTTGGTTAGACTTGCATGCTAGTGACTTTGAAGGAAATGTCATGACGGAGTACGAGCAAAAATTTTCTAGCAAGGGACAGGTTATTTATCGAGTTGAAGCAGAATTTTGCTAAATGACTTTGTTGGATACATATTTCTTGCAATGTTGGTGAAAGAGTGTTATACTATGATTAGTGATATGAACGAGGCGGAGAAGATTCTTCGCCTCTTATCTGTCGAGGAGGTGTAGTCTTATCGCAACAATTGTAGAGTTAGTGACAGCAGTTATCGAGCCTGCTATCATTGCCCCTTTGAGCTTATTGATGTGAGTATGGTAAGATAGGGAGTGATTTTGTTCTAAGTGTCTTTGTTGATAAGCCAGGAGGAATTACGGTTAATGATACGGCAGATTTGACGGATATCATCAGTCCTTTACTGGATACAATTAAGCCAGATCCTTTCCCTGAACAGTACTTTCTTGAAGTAACCAGTCCAGGTTTGGAGAGGCCGCTTAAGACTAAAGAACAAGTAGAAGCGGCAGTTGGTCAGTATATCCATGTCGGATTGTACAAGACTTTGGATAAGCAAAAGGTTTTTGAAGGAACCTTACTCCAATTTAAAGAGGATGTCCTGACACTAGAGTATATGGACAAAACCCGTAAGAAAGAAATTGATATTCCTTACAACCTTGTTTCCAAGGCAAGGCTTGCTGTAAAGTTTTAAAAATAAAAGAAAGGATTGCTTTTGCCTAGCAAAAGCTAAGAGAAAATGAGTAAAGAAATGCTAGATGCTTTCCGCATCTTAGAAGAAGACAAAGGTATCAAAAAAGAAGATATTATTGACGCAGTAAAGGAATCACTTCGATCTGCTTATCGTCGCCGTTATGGTCAAGCAGATAGTGCTTTGATTGATTTCGATGAGAAAAAGGAGACTTCCATGTTTTATACAGTTCGTGAAGTCGTTGATGAAGTCTTTGATAGCCGTTTAGAAATCAGCTTGAAAGATGCACTTGCGATTAGCTCTGCTTATGAGTTGGGTGACAAAATTAAATTTGAAGAAGCCCCTGCTGAGTTTGGTCGTGTTGCAGCTCAGTCTGCGAAGCAAACTATCATGGAAAAGATGCGCAAGCAAACTCGTACCATCACTTATAACACTTATAAGGAACATGAAAATGAAATCATGTCAGGTACAGTAGAACGCTTTGACAATCGCTTTATCTATGTAAATCTGGGTAGCATTGAGGCACAACCTTTCTAAACAAGATCAGATTCCTGGAGAAGTTTTTGCTTCTCATGACCGCATCGAAGTTTTTGTATACAAAGTTGAAGACAATCCTCGTGGAGTAAATGTCTCTTTGTAAGCCGTAGTCATCCTGAAATGATTAAGCGTCTGATGGAACAGGAAATCCCAGAAGTTTATGATGGGACAGTGGAAATTATGAGTGTGGCTCGTGAAGCGGGTGACCGCACTAAGGTTGCTGTGCGTAGTCATAATCCAAATGTTGATGCGATTGGTACAATCGTTGGTCGTGGTGGAGCTAATATCAAGAAAATTACTAGCAAATTCCACCCAGCAAAATACGATGCCAAGAGCGATCGCATGGTTCCTGTTGAAGAAAACATTGATGTGATCGAATGGGTGGCAGATCCTGCTGAATTTATCTACAATGCGATTGCACCAGCTGAGGTAGATCAAGTTATCTTCCACTCAGAAGACAATAAGCGTGCATTGGTTGTTGTGCCAGATAACAAATTATCTCTTGCTATCGGTCGTCGTGGACAAAATGTTCGTTTAGCAGCTCATCTAACTGGCTATCGCATCGATATCAAATCAGCGAGTGATTTTTGAGGCTATGGAAGCAGCTGGTGAGTTAGGCGGCTTTGGTGCTGAGGTAGAAGAAAATGTATATGAAGATACAAACCAAACATATACTGACCAAGCAATTGAAGAAATGGCGGAAGCTAGCTCTAACAGCAGACATTGAAGAAAGCGATGTTACAGAGCTAGACTAAGGAGCAAATATGGCAAAACACGAAAAATCCCTTTGAGAAAAATCAGTTGTTTCAAAATGAAGTGATTGATAAACGTGATTTGTTACGAATTGTCAAAAATAGGAAGGTCAAGTCTTTATTGATCCGACAGGAAAAAGCCAATGGCCGTGGAGCTTATATCAAACTAGATAATGATGAAGCTATCAAGCAAAGAAAAACACGTATTTAACCGATAGTTTTAACATGGAAGTAGATGAGGCTTTCATGATGAATTGATTGCCTATGTTGATCATAAAGAGTGAAAAGAAGAGAATTAGGTCTTGAATAAACAACAAGTCGCAAACCTACTTGGACTGGCTCAGAGGGCTGGACGAATCATTTCTGGGGAAGAATTAGTCGTTAAGGCTATTCAGGAAGGAAAAGCTAAAATAGTTTTTCTGGCAGGTGATGCTGCCCCCAAATTTGAGTAAAAATAAAAAGATAAAAAGTAACTATTACCAAGTAGAAGTAGTAACCGTGTTTTCAACACTGGAATTGAGCTCTGCGATTGGCAAAGCAAGAAAAGTCTTAGCCATCACAGATGCTGGTTTTACAAAGAAAATGAGGTCTATTATGCAATAGAACAGGAGGACAAGGATTTGTCTAAAAAAAGATTGTACGAAATCGCAAAAGAACTGGGAAAAGAAAGTAAAGAAGTTGTTGAGCGAGCAAAGGAATTAGGTTGGATGTCAAAAAGTCACTCTTCAAGCGTAGAAAATAGCAGAAGCAGAAAAAATTGTGACGAGTTTTTCTGCAGTGAGCTACAACAACTGTTTTAAAAGAATCAGCTGACCAGGCCGTCTAAAACCGCTGTCGAAGGAGATACAAGAAACCATCCTGTAACAACTCCAGACTCTAAATTAGCGAATCAGCCAGAAACTCAACAATCTTCTGCTCCTACTAAGTGGCACGTCACAAAGTCGAAACTTCAAAGCTGAAAGAGAAGCAAGAGCAAAGAGCAGGCAGAACGTCGTAAGCAACAAGGGCAACAACGTCCTGTGCGTGATAATAAAGAACGTAAGGAACGCCGTAACGATCAAGAGGATCGTAATGGCAAAAACCGCAACGAACGCCGCAATCAAGGAAATCAAAATCGTAATCAAGGTCAACAACAATATGGCCAACAACGTCCGGTTTCCAATCAAGGTCCCTAAGGTTGACTTTAAAGCAAGAGCAGCAGCCTTAAAAGGCAGAACAAAACACGCTGGTACGCTCGTTCGAGCGAGGAGCGCTCAAACAAGCTAAGGCCAATCAAGAAGCTTTGCGCGAACAAAACAAACGCAAAGAACAAGCAAAATTAGAAGATTTGTTCGTTGAGGTAGAAACTCAAACTTCTGTAGCTCCGGCAAAACCAGTAACGCCTGTGCAAGAGCCAGTCGTAGATACACGTCGTAAAAACAAGCTCGACCAGACAAGCAACGTGATGATTTTGATCACGAAGAAGATGGTCAAGAAACAACAAAAGAATCGAAACAGTCAGAATCAGAGTGAGAAATCATAGTAATTGGAATAACAATAAGAAAAATAAAAAAGGCAAGAATAATCGAACGAATAATGTGACTCCAAAAACCTGTCCAGAACGTCAAGTTCCATGAATTACCAACAGAATTTGAATATACAGATGGTATGACCGTTGCGGAAATCGCTAAACGGATTAAACGTGAGCCAGCTGAGATTGTTAAAAAACCCTCTTTTATGATGGGTGTGATGGCGACTCAAAACCAATCACTCGATGGAGATACCATTGAACTTCGTATGGTGGATTATGGTATCAAGCTAAGAAGAAAAGTAGAAAAGTAGATACTGCAGATATTGAGCGTTTCTTTGTCGAAGAAGGTTACATTAATGAGGATGCGCTAGAAGAGCGCCCACCGGTTGTAACGATCATGGGACACGTTGACCATGGTAAAACAACGCTCCTAGATACTCTACGTAATTCACGTGTTGCAACAGGTGAAGCTGGAGGAATTACTCAACATATTGGTGCTTACCAAATCGAGGAAAAATGGAAAGAAAAATCACCTTCCTAGATACACCAGGTCACGCGGCTTTTTACTTCTATGCGTGCACGTGGTGCTTCAGTGACGGATATTACGATCCTAGTCGTTGCTGCTGACGATGGTGTAATGCCACAAACGATTGAGGGCGATTAACCACTCAAAAAGCGGCAAATGTACCAATTATTGTAGCGATTAATAAAATCGATAAGCCAGGTGCAAAACCCAGAGCGAGTTATTGGTGAATTGGCTGAGCACGGTGTCATGTCTACTGCTTGGGGAGGAGACTCGAATTTGTTGAGATTTCAGCCAAGTTTAATCAAAATATAGAAGAACTACTTGAAACAGTGCTTCTTGTGGCAGAAATCCAAGAGCTAAAGGCAGATCCAAATGTTCGTACGATAGGTACGAGTTATCGAGAGCACGTTTGGATAAAGGAAAAGGTGCGGTTGCAACCCTTCTTGTTCAGCAAGGTACTTTGAACGTTCAAGACCCTATCGTTGTCGGAAATACCTTTGGTCGTGTTCGAGCAATGACGAATGATCTTGGACGTCGTGTCAAAGTAGCTGGTCCGTCTACTCCAGTTTCCATCACAGGTCTGAATGAAACTCCGATGGCAGGAGATCACTTTGCTGTTTATGAGGACGAAAAAGCTGCGCGTGCGGCTGGTGAGGAACGTGCTAAACGTGCCCTTCTTAAACAACGCCAAGCAACTCATCGCGTAAGCCTTGAAAACCTTTTTGATACTCTTAAAGCTGGCGAGGTTAAGTCGGTAAATGTTATTATCAAAGCGGATGTACAAGGATCTGTTGAAGCCTTGGCAGCATCCCTACAAAAAATCGAGGTAGAAGGCGTAAAAGTAACGATTGTCCACTCAGCAGTTGGTGCTATTAATGAATCAGATATTACCTTGGCAGAAGCCTCAAATGCTGTTATTATTGGATTCAATGTGCGTCCTACTCCGCAAGCTCGTCAGCAAGCAGAGTCTGATAGTGTAGAGATTCGCCTTCACAGTATTATCTATAAAGTGATCGAAGAAGTAGAAGATGCTATGAAAGGGATGTTGGATCCTGAATACCAAGAAAAAATTATTGGTGAAGCGCTTATTCGTGAAACCTTCAAAGTTTCAAAAGTTGGAACAATTGGAGGATTTATGGTTTGTCAGTGAAAGTTACACGCGATTCGAAAGTCCGTGTCATCCGTGATGGTGTTGTGATTTATGATGGCCAACTAGCTAGCTTGAAGCATTTTAAAGATGATGTCAAAGAAGTAACCAATGGTCGTGAAGGAGGTCTCATGATTGAGGGTTACAATGATATTCAAGTGGATGACACTATTGAGGGCTTACATCATGGAAGAAATCAAAAATAAAACTTGCTAGAATCTGTTCTATGTATGATGTTTCACAGAGGTTTGATAGACTGAAGAGCGTCTATAATAAAAATACAGATCAATAGAAAATAAAGAACATAAGCTGTAGGCTTTGCCTAGCTTATGTTACAAAAAAGATAGAAAGGAAATTCTTATGGCAAATCATTTTCGAACAGATCGAGTGGGAATGGAAATCAAACGTGAAGTTAATGAGATTTTACAAAAAGAAGGTCCGTGACCCTCGAGTTCAAGGTGTAACGATCACAGATGTTCAGATGCTAGGAGATTTATCGATGGCGAAGGTTTACTATACTATTATGAGGCAACCTTGCTTCCGGATAATCAAAGACCCAGCTTGGCCTTGAAAAAGCAACTGGAACGATAAAGCGTGAATTAGGCCGTCATTTAAAAAAATGTACAAAATTCCAGATTTGACCTTTGTCAAAGATGAATCGATCGAATATGGGAAACAAGATTGACCAAATGTTGCGAAATTTAGATAAAGAATAGACAAGAACTTTTCGTGGACGATGGTGAATTGATGAAAAGTCATTACTTGAGGCTGGGACAAAAGTCCTAGCCTCTCAATTGTCTTTGATTGTCGAGCAAGACGCAGTGGTTGAGTGGGTTTCTACTACGCTGATTTCATCAGCTTTTTACAGCCCCACTCAATCAGGTGCGGAGGTGGGACGATGAAATCGAATTCCAACGAATTACCGATTTCTGTCCCACTCTCTTTTCATTAGGCTTATTTACTTTTATAAATATCCTATAAAATATAGAAGGGAATATTTCAGACAAGATCCAGGAGGAGAAAAGATGTCTATAAACATTGGCAGGAAGTTATTTTTCACTTTTTAGGTGGATTGGGACTTTTCTCTATAGTATAAAAATGATGGGAGATGGCTTGCAACAAGCTGCAGGGTGATAGACTACGTTATTTTTATTGATAAGTATACAAGCAATCCCATCTTAGGTATTTTAGTTGGTATCGTAATGACAGCACTGATCCAATCAAGCTCAGGTGTGACAGTTATCACGGTTGGGATGGTTAGTGCAGGTCTGTTGACATTGCGACAGGCGATCGGAATCGTCATGGGAGCCAATATCGGGACGACAGTAACCTCTTTTATTATCGGATTTAAGCTAGGTGAATATGCTCTACCTATTTTATTTATCGGAGCAGTTTGTATCTTTTTCACTAAGAAGCGTTCGGTGAATAATATTGGTCGGATACTTTTTGGTGTAGGTGGCATTTTCTTTGCCCTTAACTTAATGAGTGGGGCAATGGAGCCACTGAAAGATTTGCAAGCTTTTTCGCGATTATATGATTCAGCTAAGTCACAATCCTATTTTTAGGTGTTTTTGTTGGGACAGGTCTAACTTTATTGATTCAAGCTTCTTCAGCGACCATCGGGATTTTGCAGAATTTATATGCTAGTGACTTGATTAGTCTTCAAGGAGCCTTGCCTGTTTTATTTGGGGATAATATTGGGACAACCATTACGGCTATTATTGCCTCTTTGGGAGCTAATATTGCAGCCAAGCGTGTGGCAGCTTCTCATGTTCTTTTTAATGTATTAGGAACCATTGTTTGCTTGCTCTTATTAGGACCATTTACCAGTATGGTCCAATGGTTCCAGGAGCACTCATTTGTCACCGGAGATGACGATTGCCTTTTCTCATGGAGCGTTTAATATTACGAATACAATTCTACAGTTTCCTTTGATTGGTTTTCTTGCTTATGCGGTTACGAAGCTAATTCCTGGAGAGGATGAAATCGTTAAGTATGAACCACTTTATTTGGATAAAATTTTGATCAAACAAGCTCCTTCTTTGGCTTTAGGGAATGCAAAAAAAGAGTTGCTTCATTTGGGAGATTATGCAGTTAAATCTTTCAAGCAGTCTTATGATTACCTTATTTCACATGAGGAAAAAGTGGCGGATAAGGGACATAAGACAGAGGAAGCCATCAATGCCATTGATGAAGAATTGACACGCTATTTGATTTCTCTATCAGGCGAGCAACTCAATCAAAAAGAAAGTGAAGTATTAACTAATATTCTTGATTCATCGCGTGATTTAGAAAGAATTGGTGATCACGGAGAGGCATTGTTACACTTGACAGACTACCTAATAAAGAAAAAAGTCATGTTTTCAGAGTCTGCTCTGGAAGAGCTTCGTGAGATTTACCAAATGACTTCGAATTTTATCAAAGAAGCTTTGCAGTCAGTGGAGGAAAACGATATACAACTTGCTGATAGCTTAGAAGAAAAGCATAAAAATATCGATCAGTTAGAGCGTAAGCTCCGCAAGACTCATATTTCCCGATTAAATCGTGGAGAATGTACTCCCTCAGGCGGGTGTTAACTTTATCGATATTATTTCTCATTATACAAGAGTTGCTGACCATGCCATGAATTTGGCAGAGAAGGTTCAAGCTGGGCAAAATTTGGCAGGAAAATTTCCTGTCTTTTTAATATAATAATTTTTCGAAAATAAGGTCTCATACCATTTACAAATAAATGGGAAAGGTTTATAATAAAGATGACATAATCAATGAGTGCCAAATTAAGTGGAACCAATTTGGCTAATACGAGGAGGTTATATTATGCCTAAATATATTAAAGCTGATCAATTCTTTTTATCCACAAGGAATCCGTCAAGGTGGCTATCTTGAGATTGAAAGATGGAAAATTTGGAAAACTGGTCAACGAAGTGCCAGCTGATGCAAAGTGATTGATTACACTGGCTATTCTATTGCACCTGGTCTAGTAGATACTGCATATTCATGGTTTTGGTGGCGTAGATGTTATGGATAATCACATCGAAGGTACTCTACATACGATGAGTGAAGGGCTTTTGACGACAGGAGTTACTAGTTTTTGCCAACCACATTGACTTCATCTTATGAGCTTTTGCTAGCTGTGACAGAAAACATTGGTGCTCGCTACAAAGAGGCTACTGGTGCCAAGATTCGTGGCCTTTATTTTTGAAGGACCTTACTTCACAGAGAAATACAAGGGAGCCCAAAATCCTTCTTACATGAAGGATCCTCGCATGGATGAATTCCGCGCTTGGCAAAAAGGCATCAAACAGCTTACTGAAAATAAGATTGCTCTAGCACCTGAACGAGAAGGAGTAGAAGAGTTTGTTCGCACAATTACAGACGAAGGCGTGACAGTAGCGTTAGGCCACTCTGATGCAACTTTTGATCAAGCAAAAGCAGCAGTAGAGGCAGGGGGCTAGTGTGTGGGTACATGCCTATAACGGTATGCGTGGATTGACACACTGAGAATTAGGAATGGTTGGAGCTATGTACGGAGTGCCCCATACCCATGCTGAATTGATTTGTGATGGACATCATGTTGATCCTAAGGCTTGCGATATTCTGATCAAGCAAAAAGGCCACGAAAACATCGCACTTATCACTGACTGTATGACAGCTGGTGGTCTAGAGGATGGAGATTATATGTTAGGAGAGTTTCCAGTGGTTGTGAGCAAATGGAACAGCTCGACTTAAAATCAACAGGTAACTTGGCAGGGTCTATTCTCAAACTGAAAGATGGTCTGAAAAATGTCGTTAAATGGGGAATTGCCAATCCACATCAAGCTGTCATGATGGCTAGTTTGATTCCAGCTAAGTCTGTACATATTGATGATGTTTGTGGTCAGATCAAAGAAGGTTGGTGATGCAGACTTTATTGTTTTAAATAAAGACTTGGATCTTGTTGCTACTTTCTTGGATGGTGAAAAGAGATTTGAAGCTGAATGATGAGATTGTCTCCTGATATTTCAGAAGAGGCTGGGACAAAAGTCCTAGCCTCTCAATTGTCTTTGGATTGTCGAGCAAGACGCAGTGGTTGAGTGGGCTCTACTGCGCTGATTTCATCCAGTTTACAGCCCCTACTCAACTGTGCGGAGAGTGGACGACGAAATCGAATTCTAACGAATTACCGATTTCTGTCACATCTCTTTTTATTGATATTGTAAGAGGTATTTAAAAGATTTGAATTGCTATTTTGGGCGTGATATAATGAGGGTAGATTAAGATTCAGGAGAAGGATATGAAAATCGATTATAAATTTACTATGATGGGTGTCATTTTTCTTATTTTTGGCTTAGCCATGAGTAGGGTTTTGATGATTATTGTAGGTGCGGCGTTTATTATCTATAGTCAGCAAAAAGTATGGCACCAACTAAGAAAAACATTTTTAAGCCAGAGCCATTAAAGAGGAAGAAAAAAGAGAAAGTAGAGTGAAACGCTAGAGAATTTGTAACGAACTAAAAATGGTAGCTAGGAGAATTGTAATGAAAGAATACTTGTTGAACAATGGTGTTGGCATTCCGGTGCTGGGCTTCGGTACTTGGAAGGCTCAGGATGGCGAAGAAGCCTATCAAGCAACATTAGCTGCTCTCAAGGCAGGCTATCGGCACGATTGATACGGCAGCTATCTATAAGAACGAAGAGAGTGTCGGACGGGCAATCAAGGACAGCGGCATCCCGCGGGAGGAGCTCTTCATCACGACCAAGCTTTGGAATGACATTCATACTATGAGGAGGCTCAAGAGGCCTTTGCTGGCCCTCAATGGGCAGTTGGGACTGGACTATCTGGACCTCACCTCATTCACTGGCCGAATCCCAAATCCCTGAGGGAAAACGATGCTTGGAAAAAGCGCAATGCCGAAGTCTGGCGGGCTATGGAAGACCTTTATAATCTCGGAAGGATTCGAGCGATTGGCGTCAGCAATTTCCTGCCTCATCACTTAGAAGCCTTGCTTGAGACAGCGCGCATGACTCCTGCTGTCAATCAAATCCGCCTGGCTCCAGGTGTCTATCAGACAGAGGCGGTGAACTTCTGCCGTGAGCATGAGATTTTACTGGAAGCTTGGGGACCATTTGGCCAAGGAGAGCTCTTCCAAAATCCAGCTGTACAGGCTGTGGCAGACAAGTATGGTAAGACCATTGCTCAAGTCGCGCTAGCTTGGAGCTTACAGGAAGGCTTCCTGCCCCTGCCTAAGTCGGTCACTCCGAGCCGGATTGCCAGCAATCTGGACTGCTTTGACATCGAGCTAGATGCTGCTGACTTGGAAGTGCTCAAAAATGTCAGCGGTTTGGCCGGTGGCGCACCAAATCCGGATGGGATGGATTTTTAGATGCAAAATCCGATTCTATCGAAGTTCAGATAGAGAGCCTTGCAGTCTTACCATTTAACCGACTTGAGATTTACCAATCATCCCAGTCAGGCTGTTGCTGACTTCAGAAAATCGCTATGCTATCTTGGGCCTTGTAGAACATCAAATCGTAACCTTTCTGATCTTGGATGCTGGAGAAAAGAAGTTTACTTATGGAGGTCGCCATGAGAGCCTGCTCCTTCGTAGCTTTTCAACGGATGAAGGCTTTCGGATGCGAGGATACGGTAGTCAGACGCTGAAGCTCTTGCCTGATTTCATAAGAGAGCATTTGCCTATGTATAAAAGCATAATACTAGGCGTCAATGAGAGAAATCAAGTCGCTTCCTACCTCTACCGAGAGACAGATTTTAGCAAACAGCCCCAGCGGATATTAGGACCAGCTGGCTGGCAGGAAGTCTATGAATTAAAATATAAAGTCATCCCCAGTTTAAAAAGAGCTGGGGATTTTCTTACTCAGACCATGGAAACGCTATAAAATCAAGCCTTTCTATGCTATAATGAAACATAGAAGAATAAAGTGAAAATCCTCACGAAAGTAAAAAGGAAATCAAATGAAAACAAGCCAGGAATTAGAAATTGAAAAACAGTTGATCCAGCAGTTAGCATCTGAGAAAGCCAGTGGACCCATCGGAAAGATCTTAAGACAGAGGACCAATTGTGGGAGAATTTTTGAGAAGCTAGCTCAAAAATAATGTCGCCATGTTAGCGGATCATCCCTTGACTGATCAAGAAAAACACCAGATCAAGAATCAGCTCAACTTTGTCAGTTATTATAGAGGCGGCCAAGTGGCTAGCAGGAGAAAATGGCACTGCTAAGGGTAGAGGTTCAGCGCGAAGATGCTAGGTCTTGGTACCATCCGTCTAGCGGTCATCTGGCGGGACAATATCGCTGCTGGAAAATCTAGCTATGAAGTAGTCAAATCAAGTCGAGCGAGACAAGGCATACCTCAAGATCAAGACAGACGAATGGATGTGACTCTTCATTAATGGGCTTCCTAGTCGATTCACATTGAGCTCAAGAGTCCAGGAGTTGGATTTTTGAAAGCTTTTTATCAGATAGAAAAATACGACCGTGAAGGCAAGTTCCGTGGCATCTACTGAGCTATAGACGTTTGTCGTGACCAATAAGGTCGACACTCGCCATATCGCTGCAGCCCGTAGAAAATAAGCTAACACAAACAGTTTCCTGACCAAGTGGGTGGATAAAGGCAACCGGCCTGTGACGGATCTGACCAGCTTTTGCCCATGAGGTCCTCTCTATCCCTCGGGCCCATCAGATGGTCATGCAGTACTCAGTCATAGACGATAGCAAGAAAGCTCTTATCCTCCTGCGCCCTTACCAGATCCATGCCATTGAGGCAGTACAGGATGCTTCTCGTCGTCAAGAGTCGGGCTATATCTGGCATACGACAGGTTCAGGGAAGACCCTGACCTCTTACAAAGTGGCCCGCAACTCTCTTGCAGATTCCCGCCATCCAAAAGACCATCTTTGTCGTCGACCGCAGAGATCTAGACCAGCAGACGACCTCATCCTTCCTCTCTTATGCTGCCAATGATGTCATTGATATTGATGAGACGGATAATACTCACGAGCTAGTCAAGCGTCTAGGTAGCAACGACAAGCGCGTGGTAGTCACGACCATTCAGAAAATTACGACCATGATGCGCAAATTTGAAGAAGGCAAGTACCAGCGGGATGCTGGGAAGATCAGGACATGAGTGGCATTTGTCGTGGATGAGTGCCACCGAGCTGTCACCCACATGCAAAAAGGAGATCAAGGCCTATCTCCGAAAACTCTCTCTGGTACGGCTTTACAGGGACTCCGATCTTTAAGGAAAACAAACGAAAACAAGTGGGAGACTTGGCTCAGACGACCCACCAACAGTATGGCGATCGCCTGCATGAATACACCGTTAAGGAAGCCATCCATGATGGAGCAGTTCTGGGCTTTAAGGTAGACTACACTGCAATACTATCATCTCTGATATGCTGGAGGAGGAGATCTCTGATAGTGCTTATGAGGACAAGGACACATGCTAGAAGTCCTGGATGCTATCCTCAATGAGAGCCAACAACAGCTCAATATCCAAAGTGAGTTGGAAAAAGCTATGATGCTATTTTTGACGGTCAAGTCCATCCCACAAGCACAGGCTTATTATAATCTGCTTAAGAGTACTCGCTGGCAAGGAGCGGGTCAAGGTCTCTGAGCGGGTCAAACGCCATTTACCAGATTTTCCAAAGTCTACCATCACCTACTCGGTGTCTGAAAATGAGGAAGAGTCCATCGGCTACCAAGACCATATGAAGCAGGTCATGGAGGACTACAACCAAGAGTTTGGCACGCATTTTAGACTAGCCGATCTGCGGGGCTTTAATACCGATGTCAATAATCGCTTGGCCAGAAAGCAGGATAAGTACCTCTATCGCAATGAGCAGTTGGATCTGGTCATCGTGGTTGATCGTCTCTAACCGGCTTTGATGCTCCTTGTCTCTCTATGCTCTTTATCGACCGCAAGCCTATGCGCCCACAGGACTTGATCCAGGCCTTTAGCCGGACCAATCGGATCTTTGATGACAAGCAGCACTTCGGCCATATCATCACCTTCCAGCGCCCTCAAGCCTTTAAGGAAGCTGTCGACAATGCCCTCAAGCTCTACTCCAATGGAGGAGAAAATGAGGTCTTGAAACTCCAAAGCTGGGAAGAAGAAAAAGCAACTTTCTATCAGCTTGAGGAGAATTTCAAGCTCAAGTTACGGACCATGAAGAAGGAATCACATCGAGCAAGCTAGCTCAGCTCAGCTACGTAAAATAGCGAAATCTTACCAAGCCCTTTGATAAGTATCTGGCCTCTATCCGTGTCTATAATGAATACAAAGAAGAGGAGATTTACCAGAGACTGGCTTGACTGATGCCGCTCAGAAAGTTACCTAGGGCCTCTATCAAAACATTCTTAGCAGAGCTTAAAAGCCGTGTAGATGACGATAATCACGATGATCCGCTGGATATCCACTATGAGCTTGAGTCTCGTCCAGGTTGATGAGATCAATTATGCCTCATATCTTGACTCTCATCCAGAGGCGATCCAGCAGGATGACAATGTAGCAGAACCTCTGAGTGACAAGGGATATTGCTGCCGTGGATGGTTATATCCAAGGCTTGAATAGGACCAATCCAGGACTTGCGACAATCATCCAAAATCTTTGGACAGAAGTGCAAGCAAATCCAAAACTTTATCGAGGTTTATCCATCACAGGCGTCTTAGATAATATGATTGAGACGGTGATTGACAAACATATCTCCAACTTTGTCAAAAATGGTATGTCGGAGAGGACGAGCTCACACTATATCCAGCACTACCGCAAAGGCGCTAAGAAGCAAACAGGTGAAAGCCAGCTGACCAAGAGCCAACGCTATAAAGACTATAAGGTAGAAGTAGCAGATGCCCTCAACCCACTCAGCTACAAAAAACAAATCAAAGAAGCCTATACCCAACTGATCGAAGAAGTGATTGAACCACTGAGAGTGGGGAGGTAAGTGAAGGGAAATAAAAATACATTTGATAAAACAGTCATTTACAAATTATCGTGCAAGTACTTTTTAGTATTTTTATCCTCATTTATTAGTTAGCAACTTTTATAAATATCACTGATATTTATAAAAAGTAATAATCTAATAAACCATATTTTTAAAGTAATAATAACTTTTCTAGTAATATATATCTTAAGTTTTGTTTGTGCACTTTTTATATTACTATTTCAAAAAGGAGAGTAATATATTTAAAATATAATAGGTTTAAAGTTTCAGGAACATATGGTAATATCTTAGATTATATTAGCGTAGTAAGTTAATTTAATAATTCCTAGTAAATAGTTGTTTTGATACTAAAATAGATGATTCGGTTATTTCTACCAATTCACTTCATGGAAAAGTTATTAAATTTTTATACGATAATAATTTAGTATCACAGACAGAGCTTGATAAGAAGTAAGCGTAGTTTGAGAGGACAGAATATATCATCAGTAAATATTGGCAATGATGTGAAAAAGGTGGAAAATCGGTAGGAAATTATAATAGGTATCCTATCGAAGTACTGCTTTTGTGGATATTGGTGACGTTAGATATCATTTTATAGCATTATCTATTATAGAAAATAATAAGAATGCTATAACTAGTGATCAAGATTATCTTATAGTTTTGAATGCAATAGTTGATAATTGTTTTAGGAATTCTAATGGTAATCCAATATATATCCCCTTGGTTGGTTCTGGTTTATCCAAACTGAATTATAATCATCAGCAAACAATTAGAATTTATGGTTAAATACTTTATGCTACGTAGAACAAAAATTAATATCTGATGTTGAAATCGAATCCGAAAGGAAGATAGAGATAAAATTTCTATCTTATAATTTAGGTGAGAGATGAGTACGAATAAGGTAAAAGATCCGATTAAAGTCTTTATTAGTTCTAAATGCGATGGAAAGTATAGGGAGATGCGTAAAAGACTCTCTAAACTCATTAATGATTCGCCTTTAATGTGTTCAATATGTTATGAAGAAGAAGGAAGTCGCAGTGTAATATCGGAGGAGTTTTATATAAATCATGTAAAGTCTTGTGACGTATGCTTGTTTATCATTGATAATGAAGATGGGATCAGTACTTCAGTTTTAAAGGAGAATGACGCTGCAAAAAGCACACACAAAAATGTTTATATTTTTTGTACTGAAAATTCTAGTGATAGGACTCAATTGCAGGAAGATCTCAATGCAAAAGAAAAATATTCAGAAATACCCGTGTTTGATCAGATTCCGGAAATAGTAATTGAATCAATTGCTGGAGATATTATTCATTATTATCGTTATAGAAATAGTGATATTGTTGATTATAAAAATATCTGACATTAATACAGATAAGTATTCGTCAACAATTCTTGATATTTCAAAAAGAATCTAAAGTGTTATGTGAATATCTTTTTCAAAAATATTTCAGTTAAACTTATCTCAAGATGAAAAATAAATTATCAAACATTGATCACGAGATAATAAAGTTTTTTCGATTTATTTTAATAAAAATAAATTTTTGGAAATTGATTTTGACATCCTAGAGGAGTATTTTGTTTCAAAAAGCTGAAGAGGAATTAAAAAGAAATTTTAACTCAAAGATTTAATGCTATAAAGTTGTATTTTAAGGAGATCTAGGTGGTGCAATATCCATTCTATCTGAGAATTTAGTGAAAGTAGCTGATGATGTCAATATTCCAAAATGGATAGTTAACAATTTAGCAATAGATTTAAGAAAACATTCAAAATGAAAAGATAATTATGAAAAATAGTTGGTCAAATTCAAATAGTGGTCTGGAATATCTAAATAACTCAAAAGAGCCTCATCTACTTCCATTGTTAGATAGAAAAGAGAAAATGTTTTTGAAAAAGATAGCTAAATTCTATGCAGACAATTTATATTTAGAATCTGTAAGAAGTTATAATCTATGTAATATTGGCGTATTTCAAATGGGATTTCAGAATCATTTATATTATCATTGGGTTACGCCTCTATTGCTCATATACAGCATGTGAAAAATTTGATGAAAAAGTGCTTTTAGAACACTTTGCAGAAATGTATGATGATTATGAATTTAAAATAGAATTATTTGCTTTAGCAGTAACTCTTCGGATAAAGAACTAGCTAATTTCTTGCTTAAATCGAAACAAGTAATAGGGACCATTAGTTCAGAGAGAGATTGAATATACTATAGGATTGATTCGTAATATCGAAATTTTTCGATAATCGTTTACGTTCCCAATGCTACTCATTACGTCATTTTTCAGGTATATAAATGATTCTATAATTGCTTCGTTCCTCATGGAATTTAAAGGTGAGGTCATAAAATGGTTGAATCAAGAGAATAGTGAGTTGAATTGGAAAGCCAATTTTGAGGGCCTTAAAACAAATTATAACCCGATCTAATTATGAAGATACCATAGTAATTCTAGATATAATTTTTGATAAAAAACTAATTCGATTTTATGATAGTGCATTTTTCTATTATCTAGAATGGACTATAATGTGCTATCTAACCAAATTCAGAAAAAGTAGAAAATTATTTTATATTTAAAAACGAGGAATATCAATTAAATGCATACGGAAGTTATAGTAATGCTTTGATTAATTATGTAAAAATTCTACTAATGATAATACTAGATTATTGAGGTATATTGAGGAAAATGATTCTTTATTAATGGAGAAAATCAAACTTGAACTAGAACACAATATTGTTCCTGAAAAATATATTGATAAATTTATTGAAGATATAATCAGTTATAATAGAACTCAAGGTAAAAATGGGATATTTACGTTTTCGGCAGTAAATAATTTCAAAACAATATTTAATATTATTAAGATAGATAATGTAAAATTATCTGAAGAAACATTTAATAAACTTTTGATATTTGCAAGCAGACTATTACTTCAGACAATCAATTATTCAGTGATAAATATTCTTCATTTAACCTTTTTATTTCAAATTTATTTTTCTCAGATTCATGATCATAATTGGTCAAAACTAATCGATGTATTGCAATCAAATAGAAATACATTGCTAGTACATAATGATTTTACTGATGAAAATCCATTATTTTATCTATTCAACTGAATGTAATGAAAAAGTATTTATGATGGTAATTATAATCTTGTTATTAACGATATACCTCAAACTATCTGATGAAAATATATTTGAAATTAAGAGGGTAATATCATTCTACGAACAATCTTTGAGTTTGATAAATTTTCCCTGAGTAGTGAATTTATTATGTCTTGCACTTATTTTTGTTTAAACATGACCAAACATTATTCTAGAAATATTAAGATGAACGCAACAGATTTATTGATTAAACTAACTAAATATGAAATTGTTAATCAGATTATATTAAATCAACTATCAAATATGATGGATTGTTTTAACTCGATATCAAGCTAGTTATTGTAAAAATATAGATAAAAATTATTTCAAATGGTGATTATAAAGAATATATTATAGAGAAGGCAAAATTAGATAATCACTATTTAGTAATTAAGTATGCAAATGAACAGTAGAATGGAGAATTCTAATGAATAAATTTAAAATTCCCAAAATTAGATTTATGAATTTTAATAACAAGTGGAAATATATAATGCTTGGTGAAATATCAAATTCTATCGAATATGGTATAAATGCTCCTGCGAAGAACTTTGATGGTATTCATAAGTATCTTAGAATCACAGATATAGACGATACTTCTAGATTGTTTTTAACTGCGAAACTTAGCTCTCCAGATGTTGATTTTACTGAAGATAATTATGAAAACTATAAATTGCAGAAGAATGATCTCCTATTCGCACGTACTGGTGCAAGTGTTGGGAAAACCTATCTTTACAGAGAATCAGATGGTGAAGTTTATTATGCTGGATTCTTAATTAGAGCAAGATTACACGATTCATATGATGGAAATTTTGTTTTTCAGCAGACTTTTACTGATAAGTATAAGCAATTTATTGATATCACTTCACAACGGTCAGGTCAACCTGGCGTTAATGGGAAAGAATATGGAGATTGGAAGATTGGAATCACATCCTACTCTGAACAATCCGCCATCGGTTCTTTCTTCCGCACCCTCGACGACCTTCTGTCTAACTATAAGGAAAATCTTGCCAACTACCAATCTCTCAAGGCGACCATGCTCTCCAAGATGTTTCCCAAAGCTGGACAGTCTGTTCCTGAGATCTCGTTTAGATGGATTTGAAGGAAAGCGCTGGGAGGAAAAAAAGTTAATAGACCTAGTATCTCCAGTGTCCAGAAAAGTAAGAAACCTTCCGTTCCGTACTATAGAATGTCAATTCGTTCACATGCTAAAGGTACTTTTAAACAATATGTTGATGATCCCAAGAAGATTGCAATGGATAATTTATTCAAAGTTAAAGAGAATGATTTAGTTGTAAATATCACCTTTTGCTTTGGGAACATGCGATTGCTATAGCTAAAAAGAGGATGATGGTTTACTGGTTTCGGTATAGATTTCAACATTTTTAATTGATAAATCTGATAAGGATTTCATAATATTTATATTAAGAGAGAAGAGTTTAGACAAAAATATGGAATGCTACACCAGGTGGAGCTGAAGAAACAGAGTTTTAAATGTAAAAGATTTTATTAAGATTCAAAATGATAGTTCCAGAATTGAGAGAACAACTTGCCATTGAGCTTTATTTCTCGACTTTAGATAACATTATACACTCTCATCAAGAAAAATTTCCCAGCTAGAAACTCTGAAAAAGAAACTATTGCAGGATATGTTTATATAGAATTTTATTATGAAAGACTTTAAAAGATTATTTTGTCGTTTTGTTTATCAATTTGTTCTTTTCGCCAGGTTTAGTCTTGTATCTACTACTATAGACATTTTTCCCTCACATAATTCTTATGTATGTAGTATACTAAAATTATAGTGTTAATTTTCTAATGTTTTCTTTTTCTTTTGAGTCTTACAGTATTTGATAAGATTTAAAGAAGCAAAATGATACTGCTCAAGTTGAAAGTATACAACCAGTAGAAAAATGAAATCATTCCAACTTACTTAGGCCTTTTGTAATTATGCTGGGTTTAGGTGAATTAACATTCTTATATCAGATTGTAGTAATATTCCTCATGTTTCTAATATGGTGGATTCTTATGGAGAGGTCATACTATTTTAATTTGATATGGTTACTCTCATATCGTTATTACAGAGTCACTGATAAAAACGGCAATGTCTTTATTATTTATAGCAAGAAAAAGATGTTAAAGAAACTGGGACTATAAAAAGGACTAGTTAGAATAAATAATTTTTACTTTTTGGAGAAGGAATAGTATGTTTTTGTAAAAGTAGGTCAAATATATAGAAAATTGGAGAACCTCGGATGATATTTCAGAATTAGTTGTTCCGAGATTGATTCTGAAAAATAGTAGAGAATTTGATCCAGAAACAAAATTAGAACATGATGAATGGTTCTATGTTGAAATTGATGATTCGCATATGTCTATGGTCAAAAGAATATGAAGATAAGTTTTTAAATACTGTGGGTCTAAATGATGTGAATGAAGCAGAGTTCTCAAAAATTGACTTGATTTTTCGTAAAGTTGAAAATGATGGGTTAGTTTTTCAAAAATTACACAATCAAAGAGACTGGTTGATAAGTCAATCTTGAAATTGAGACATAAAAGAGCTGAAAAGAACAATTATTGAAAATGGTATAGAATTAAAATCTGAGAACGATGCCTATTTTTGATGGAAATGATAAATTGTATTTCAAAAATTTTTAGAACGATTCGTAGCTTATTTAAGGGATTGATGATTACTCATCGTATAGCAAGTCAGGCAGAAGTTGATGAGTTTAAAGAATTTAATCTGGTGAGTTTTTGTTTCAGATTTTAAAAATTAAGACTAATAACTTTCAAAGATGTTGGCAGTTTTAAAAAGATTATGATATAGATTTGGACGATATATTGTTAAAAAGTACTTTGTTGAGAACATACAGTCAGTATCCTAGTCAAGAGTTTGAGTTGGATGATAATCAAAAATTTTTATAATTGATAGTAATAGAAACTAACATGCTTACTAAAATTAGCACTTGGAAGGTTATATACAAATCCAATAACTCATCATAAAAATGGAAGCTAACCATGCAAAAATTAAATTAATCTAAGATAGTAAATTAGAAAGAAACATTATGGAAACAACACAAACCTCCCAGTCGCTCTACCAAGCCCTGTGGAACTCGGCGGATGTGCTCCGCTCTAAGATGGATGCCAATGACTATAAGTCTTACCTTTTGGGGATGATCTTTTATAAATATCTCTCAGATAAGTTGCTCTTCTTCGTGGCTGAGACCATGGAGGAGGAGACAGAGAGTCTGGATGAAGCCTTTGGCTCTTTACCGATCCTACTATGAGGATCCAGACTCAAGAGGACCTCATCTCCGTCATCAAGGATGAGCTCAACTATGTCATCAAGCCAGACTTGACCTTTACAGCCTTGGTGGACCGGGTCAATGAAGGCACCTTCCAACTGGAAGATCTGGCTCAGGGCTTCCGAGATATTGAGCAAAGTGACGACCTCTATGAAAACCTCTTTGAGGACATTGATCTTTATTCTAAGAAGCTAGGAGCAACTCCTCAAAAGCAAAACCAGCTAGTAGCTGCTGTCATGAAAGAGCTAGCAGTGCTGGAAGTAGCAGGTCATGCGGGAGATATGCTGGGCGATGCTTATGAGTATCTGATCGGTCAGTTTGCGACCGACTCTGGTAAGAAAGCAGGGGAGTTCTATACTCCGCAGCCTGTGGCCAAGCTCATGACCCAGATTGCCTTTTTAGGGCGTGAAGACGAGCAGGGCTTTACTATCTACGATGCCACCATGGGATCGGGCTCTCTCTTGCTCAATGCTAAGAAGTATTCCCACCAGCCTCAAACGGTCCAGTATTTTGGTCAGGAGCTCAACACCTCGACCTACAACCCTAGCTCGGATGAACATGATTCTACATGGTGTTCCTGTTGAGAATCAATCTCCACAATGCCGATACGCTGGACGAAGACTGCCTACTCAAGAACCGACCAACTTTGATGGGGTGCTCTGCGAATCCACCATACTCAGCCAAGTGGTCCGCAAGCTCTGGCTTCCTCCATGATCCTCGTTTTTCACCATTTGGCAAAGCTCGCGCTCTCAGTCGCTAAGGCAGACTTTGCCTTTCTTGCATGGTTATTACCACCTCAAGCAGGACAAGGGAGTCATGGCTATCGTCCTACCTCACGGGGTCCTTTTCCGTGGTAATGCCGAAGGAACCATTCGCAAGGCCTTGCTGGAAGAAGGAGCGATTGATGCGGTGATCGGTCTTCCTGCCAATATCTTTTTCAATACAAGCATTCCGACCACGGTTATCATTCTCAAAAAGAATCGCACCAATCGGGACGTTTACTTTATCGATGCTTCTAAGGAATTTGATAAGGGCAAAAACCAGAATATTATGACGGATGCACATATCGAAAAAGATTCTGAAGCCTACAAGTCTCGTGAGGAGATTGACAAATTTGCTCATCTCAGTGCTGCGAAGAAATTGTTGAAAATGACTATAACCTCAATATTCCTCGCTATGTAGATACCTTTGAGGAAGAAGAAGTAGAGCCACTGACAGAAATCGTCAGCAAGATTAATGATACAAATAAAGCAATCGAAAGCCAAACAGCTTCTCTACTAGAGATGCTGAATCAACTCCACGGAACTACACCAGAAGCAGATGCTGAGCTCAAAACAGTTTTTGAAGGAGTTCAAAGGGTGATGGGAAACGGTTAGATATGTCAACCTGATTTGAAAATCCCAGCCAAATTACTTTTTGGCTGGCTATTTTCATTCATGTTATAAATTAAATTACCTAAATGGTAATTTAAAACAAACAGAAAAGGAATTTATGAAGCTTATCTATACAAAACAAAACTGTTAAAAGCAGTGCACAGAGCTGAGGAAAGCGAAAAAGGATTTTTCGGATAAGGTTGCGGTAAAGTTGCATCAGTTGATCAACTTTTTGGAAGCAGTGGATTCTTTGGCTAGTGTGACGGCTTTTCCTAAGTATCACTTTCACCAACTAAAGGGAAAGAGACAAGGACAGTTTGCTTTGGATATAGATGGTCGAAAGAGTTCCTATCGGTTGATTGTGGATTTTCGTGAGGAGGATCTTGAAAAGGTGTTTCCAAGTTCCATTGAAATCGAAATCCTAAAAATAGAGAGGTCAGCAATCACTATGAGTAATAAAATTGTTGAATACAAAGACCTGATTGCTTTTCATCCAGGTCAGTATGTTGAAGAGTTGATTGAAGATTATAACGTAACGCAGAAAGAATTTGCGGAGCGTTTAGGAGTTTCGGCAAAGACTATCAGCAAGCTCGTCAATGCGGAGGAGTCTATTAGTAAGGATACGGCTCATAAGTTAGCCAAGCTAAGCGGAGTTTCCATGCAAACTTGGCTCAATCTTCAGAATGCTTATGATGTAAAAAGTTGCAGAGATTACAGAACAAAGAGACCTAGAAGAAGGTAGCGAGAAAGAAATCTGTGAGATGATTGATTTCAAGTATTTTTAAGGAAGAAGGCTACGTGCCAGACAAACGCTATAGCTTGAAGGAAAAAGATTATCGAGCTTCGCAAGATTCTCGGTGTGGCAAGTTTAGAAAATCTTACATCTTTTAACCATCTAGTCAGCTATCGGAATACGCGTGAGTTTACGACTAAAAGTATAGTGAACTCCAATATCATGCTGGAGTTGGCATCTAAAAAGCACGTGATACAACGACTACTAAGCTCAATCGCAGAAAACTAGAGAGAAGCTTCCTGCTTTGAGAAGGTTGACCAGACAAGATCCAGAAGTTTTTCCTCAACGCTTGTCTGATATCTTGCTTGACTGTGGTGTTGTCCTAGTCGGTCTACCTGCATTACCCAAATGCCAATCTGAATGGAGCGACTAAAAATTCAGTAATGGTAGTGCTTTGCTTTTTACTCACGGATCGAAACAAAGCATCCGATATTTTCTGGTTCTCACTTTTTCCATGAGATTGGGCATATTCTGGAGAATGATTTTTCATCTGATGATGGAAATAGCTGAATCTTTACCGACGTTCTGAGGAAGAGGCAGACCAGTTTGCAAAAAGATCTTTTGATAAGCCCTGAAGACTATCAAGCTTTTGTAGAAAAAGGAAACTTTGATAAGTCAGATATCCTTCGCTTTGCTGAGGAGATAGATATTCATCCGAGTGTCGTTTTAGGAAGATTACAAAAATGAGGGCATTCTCAGTTTTGACCGTTTCCGAGAATTAAAAGAAAACTATTACTTTGTTTCTTGAGGCATTGTGACTCGTAGAAGATGAGCCTATACGGTCAGTAATGAGGACTCATTTATTCTGCTCATATTCCGCTCATAATTCGCCTCATTTTTTAAAAAGGACTTAGTTTTGGGTATGAATAGTAAGAACTAACGTACACCTTATCAGCAATTTTAGGAGGAAAATAAGGACCTTGCTTTGAACCACTCTGGCAAGATTTACCAAGAAATCCGTTAATATTTGAAAAATGAACAGGACAAGTCGAGTCAGGTTCAAATCATGATTTGACCGTGCCTGTCAAATTCCTTAATATAGGGGGAGGTGTGCAAAGAAGGTTTTGCAGTTTTGCTTGCCCTTATCTCAAATGCTTACTTACAACATTTTACCTTACTGAAAGGAGACTACTATGAGACTTTGGCATGAGGCCTTGATTCCTCAACTTCCCCGACCTCAGCTGTTGGGGCAACATCGGGAATGTTGCGCCCTACGTGGTAATGGCTGGGGGAGAAGGCATGCGACGGTGGACTATGTTTTTTACCCATTCTCCCTACCATCTCTATGCCTACCATCGCTTGATTATGGAGGAGATGGCTAGTCGTGGCTATCGGGTCAGCCCAGAGTGGCTGGATAAGAACTACCGTGGTAAGACTTGCCCTCCTTATGAGGGCTTGCCTGAGGAGAAGCTAGGCAAACCTATCTATAGTGAGCATGATGCCACCTACTATGAGGAGTGCTTAGATAATCTCCGTGAGAAGGGATAGAGCTGTAGTAATGAACCGAATGCTTTTGTGATGCAAAAACTTTTCTTCCATAGGTCTCATGTATTAGTGTTGTGATGTATTTTCAGTTATAAAATGATTAAAAAGAGCTTGTTGCCCGCTATTTCATAAACAGGGAATAAACCATAAATAGTGAGATCTTTTCACAATAAAACCTTAAGAACTCTATATCGTAAAAGAATCAATAAAAAACTGAGGTCGTTCTTTTATTATGGACATATAAGTATTTTACAATAGTTAGGATTTCTGCTATAATCTTTTTAGAAAGAAGTCTCTTTGTCTACTTTTTAGCGAGTCTGGGATAGTGTGAGCCAGATAGGGAAGCAGAGCAGATGGCGCTTTTGGTTATATTTTGTAAACAGAATGAAGTAATAAATTAGGGTGGAACCGCGTTTTTGACGCCCCTAGGTCGTAATAGCCTAGGACTGTCGAATGTGGTTCTTTTGTTTGTTCAAATAGAGCAAAAGATAGTCCCAGAGCTAAAAATGAAAAAAATAAAGGAGTAGCAAATGTCTAAAAATTGACTTTTCAAGAAATTATTTTGACTTTACAGCAGTTCTGGAACGATCAGGGCTGTATGCTTTATGCAGGCTTATGATAATGAGAAGGGTGCGGAACGATGAGTCCCCTATACCTTCCTGCGGGCTATTGGGCCAGAGCCGTGGAATGCGGCCTATGTCGAGCCGTCTCGCCGACCAGCAGATGGTCGCTATGGGGAAAATCCGAATCGCCTTTATCAGCACCATCAATTTCAGGTGGTCATGAAGCCGTCTCCAAGTAATATCCAAGAACTGTACTTGCAGTCTTTGGAGCTCTTGGGCATCAATCCGCTGGAGCACGACATCCGCTTTGTTGAGGATAACTGGGAAAATCCGTCAACTGGCTCAGCTGGTCTGGGCTGGGAAGTCTGGCTGGATGGTATGGAAATCACTCAGTTCACATACTTCCAGCAGGTCGGAGGTCTGCCAACTCAGCCGGTGACTGCTGAGGTGACTTATGGTCTGGAGCGTCTGGCTTCTTATATCCAGGAAGTGGACTCTGTCTATGACATTGAGTGGGCTGATGGCGTTAAGTACGGCGAAATTTTCACTCATCCTGAGTATGAACATTCCAAGTACAGCTTTGAGGTCAGCGACCAAGACTTGCTCTTGGGGAATTTTGAAAAGTTTGAAGCGGAAGCAAAGCGCTGTCTGGACGAGCATCTGTGCACCCCGCCTATGACTATGTTCTCAAATGCTCCCATACCTTTAACCTCTTGGATGCGCGTGGAGCCGTATCTGTGACAGAGCGGGCTGGTTATATCGCCCGTATTCGTAATTTGGCGCGTGTCGTGGCCAAGACCTTTGTGGCTGAGCGCAAGCGTCTGGGCTATCCGCTTTTGGATGCTGAGACTCGTGAGAAACTCTTGGCAGAGGAGGGAGAATAATCATGGTAAAAAATTTATTAGTTGAATTAGGCTTGGAGGAAATGCCAGCCTATGTCGTGACACCGAGCATGAAGCAGTTGCGCGACAAGATGGGAGCCTTCCTGACAGACCATCGTCTGACTTTTGATAAAATTGAAATGTTCTCAACGCCTCGTCGTTTGGCGGTTCGCGTGGTTGGCTTGGCGGATAAGCAGTCTGATCTGACCGAAGATTTCAAAGGCCCTTCTAAGAAAAATTGCTCTGGATGCTGATGGCAACTTTACCAAAGGCTGCAGAAGGCTTTTGTTCGTGGCAAGGGCTTAACGGTTGAGGACATTACTTTCCGTGAAATCAAGGGGGAAGAATACGTCTATGTGACCAAGGAAGAAATCGGTCGCCCTGTAGAAGAGATTATCCCAGCAGTGACAGAAGTTCTGCAAGCCCTGACCTTCCCTGTCAGCATGCACTGGGCTAACAACACCTTTGAATACATCCGTCCCGGTCCACACCTTTGACTGTACTTCTAGATGAGCAGGCCTTTTGACTTGGATTTTTTGGACATCAAGAGCGGGCTGTACTAGCTGAGGGACATCGCTTCTTGGGTCAAGAAACGCAGATTGCTTCTGCAAATTCTTATGAAGATGATCTGCAGAGCTCAGTTTGTGATTGCCAATCCTCTTGAGCGGGGAGATATGATTGTCGAGCAGATTCGAGCGCTTGAAGAGGAGCAAGGTGTTTCTATCGAGATTGACGAAGACCTGCTCAATGAAGTGTTGAATCTGGTAGAATATCCAACTGCTTTCTTGGGTAATTTTGATGCCAAATACTTAGAGGTTCCTGAGGAAGTCTTGGTAACTTCTATGAAAGAGCACCAGCGTTACTTTGTTGTGCGCAATGCTGAAGGCAAAGCTTTTTACCACACTTTATCTCTGTCCGCAACGGAAATGCAGAGCATCTAGAAAATGTCATCAAGGGAAATGAGAAAGTCTTGGTGGCTCGTCTGGAAGATGGGGAATTCTTCTGGCGGGAAGACCAAAAAGCTAGCTATTGCCGACTTGGTTGAAAAAGCTGAGCAATGTGACCTTCCACGAAAAGATTGGCTCTCTAGCAGAGCACATGGAGCGGACTGGCAAGATTGCGGCTCTCTTAGCTCAAGAAGCAGGATTGGATGCTGATGAGACAGCTGACTTGGCTCGTGCAGCAGCTATTTATAAGTTTGACCTGCTGACTGGCATGGTTGGGGAATTTGATGAGCTGCAAGGTATTATGGGTGAAAAGTATGCTCTTCTGGCTGGTGAGAATGCTGCAGTTGCAGCCGCCATTCGGGAGCACTATATGCCGACATCAGCCGATGGCGAATTACCTGACACCAAGGTCGGAGCAGTCTTGGCGCTAGCTGATAAGCTGGATACCATTCTTTTCTTTCTTCTCAGTTGGACTGATTCCAAGCGGATCTAATGACCCGTATGCACTGCGCCGTGCGACTCAAGGTGTCGTGCGTATCTTGGACAAGTTTGGCTGGAACATTGACTTGGCTCAGCTTCTTGGTCGACTTTACGAACTGAAGTTTGATAGCCTAAGCTATGACAATCAAGAGGCCGTGCTAGACTTCTTCCGTGCTCGTGTTGAGAAAATGATGGATCGCAACATTCCGAAAAGACATCGTGACGGCTGTTCTTCAAAAGCACGACACTTTGTCGTACGTGATTTGGTAGAAACAGCTGCGCTTCTAGCAGAAAAAGCTCAGGAAGACAACTTCAAGTCAGCAGTCGAAAGCCTGTCGCGGGTCTTCAATCTTGCTGAGAAAGCCCAAGGGCAGACAGTTGTCAATCCAGCACTCTTTGAAAATCAAGAGGAAAAAGACTTGGCTGCGGCCATTGAAGCAGTGGAGCTGACAGCTGACTTAGCTGCCAATCTGGACCAACTCTTTGCCCTCAGTCCAGTTATTGACTCTTTTCTTTGACCACACCATGGTCATGGCAGAAGATGAGGCTGTGCGTAACAACCGTCTAGCTCTCCTGGCGTCGTTGACGGCTAAAGCAGGACAAATAGCTCAGTTTAATCAGATTAATACCAAATAAAAGGTAAGAGAGAGGTAGAATCATGGATCCTAAAAAAATTGCCCGTATTAATGAACTGGCTAAAAAGAAAAAAACGGAAGGCTTAACTGCTGATGAAAAAGTGGAACAAGCTCAAGCTTCGTGAAGAGTATATCGAAGGCTACCGTCGCTCTGTTCGCCATCACATCGAAGGCATCAAGATTGTCGACGAGGATGGCAATGATGTGACGCCTGAAAAGTTGCGCCAAGTTCAGCGCGAGAAAGGTCTTCATGGCCGCAGTCTAGATGATCCAAATTACAAAATGAGAGTGGGACAGAAATCGGTAATTCGTTAGAATTCGATTTCGTCGTCCCACCTCCGCACAGTTGAGTAGGGCTGTAAAAGCTGATGAAATCAGCGTAGTAGAGCCCACTCAACCACTGCGTCTTGCTCGACAATCCAAAGACAATTGAGAGGCTAGGACTTTTGTCCCAGCCTCTTTTATTTTTTCTTCTTCTTTTTAAGAGTTTGGTGCTGATGTGAGAATAGCTACGCAAGTGAAGGTTAGAATCCAAAAGAGAACTGGATCAGGTTTGTAGTCCTCAGAAAGAAGAGGCAGACTAGAAAAATACATACCAGTATAATTAAAAATAATATTTTTTTGTAAGCTTGTATATTCATTTTTCCTCCTTTGTAGCATGTTTAATACGGGATTGGATGATGAAGAGACTAGAGATAGTGATTAAAAGTGCGTAGACGATACTGCTTGTGAACAACTGTAATTGGTGATGAGGGGTAAAAATAGTACTCGCTCCATTTGTGAAGTAATTGAAAAATAAACATGAGCACATAGAAAATAATTGCAGAATAGCTAAATATTTTTAATGCAATGCGCGGCATTTTTATCTGTTCTTTTGGGCTTTGAAGCTCGGTTTCGATGTCTGTCAAATGGTTGCGGTGCGATTTCCAGGTGATATAGAAAAACAGTGCTAGTAAAACGATCTGTATAATGATAGGATATGCCCAAGCTACGATTTTGGGATGTTTGTCAGCAAAAATAAGCGCAAGAGCATTGCCAAGAAGTAAGAACCAACTTATCAAAATGAAAGCAAGATTGCCAAGTTTATTCGCTTCTTGACGTTTTTGCTCGTCAAAAGGGGCTGTTATACCATAGAAGTGTTTGCCAAGTGTGTCTGTAAATGTTTCTTTAATCATGTGTTTTAGTCCTTTCGTACATCATCTACTTGTAAATAATAATAAATACAAGCAAAAATCACGCCAATAAAAAAGAAAAGGATAAAAAATAGAGCCAGGACCTTAGGATTGCTTAAGGCTTTTTAGGAAGGTGGTCCAAAAATCCTGATGTTGGCGTAGACTTTTTGTGAAAAATTGTATATGCAAAAGAGTATACAAGGGAGTGAAATTGCTAATGTAATAGCACGATTTCGCAACTGTTTTTTGGTAACGTTTAGCGGAGCCCTTTCTTCTTGGTCGTCATTTTGCACACCTTTGTCTACTGTCTTATGATACGCATTTTGACCGCCAATTAGCATGATAAATAAGACTACCAAATGGGAAATAATGCCCGACTATTTCTGGGGAATATTCTGCTACTAAAAAGCTACGAGGCAAGCAAATGATAAGATTAACTGTGTCCAAACAAGGCTAGACGTACAAGCTTTTCCAATCTCACTTCTACGAAATTCATCAAGTGGCCCTGAAAATGCCAAAATACCGTTTAATAAGTTTATCAGTTTTAGATTCTTTTTTCATATAATAAACCTCCAGTTTAGATGAATAAGCTGATATTAGCAGATAATTTAAGGACTGCTGTCCCAAAAAAGGCTATTAAGGTCTGTTTCCAGCGCCTTAGCAAGATTGATACATAGCTCTAGAGTAGGATTGTATTTGTCGTTTTCAATCATATTAATCGTTTGTCGTGCGACACCGATGGTTCTGGCTAAATCAAGTTGTGACAAACCTTTTTCAATACGAAAATCTCTAACTCGATTCATTTTCTCTCCTTTCACAAGATGCGAAGTCCGTAAAAATAAGGTCAAAAAGGCGGTAAAGCTAGAGTTTCAACAAGGCATCGTAGCAAAACCAAGCCCTCTACAAGGACAGTGGACGTAATGGTATGCTTAGCTATAGAGAAAGAGTAAGCATCTGTCGAGCAAAGAATAATAACTGGCATATTTTTTATATGGTGTCTACAGTATATTTCATTCATCACGTATCGTCGTGTCAACTATATTTGACTTCTGTGAGATTATTCTAACCTTTATGTAAAATATGTCAACTATATTTGACAAAAAGTTTTCGACGTTTTCAAACTTCTTTTTGTTTTTGATTATGGTATAATAGAAAAGATATGACAAATGAATTTCATCATGTAACAGTTCTTCTTCACGAAACGGTTGATTATCTGGATGTAAAACCAGATGGAATCTATGTGGATGCAACCTTAGGAGGTGCAGGCCATAGTGAATACTTGCTTAGTAAGTTAAGTTCCAAGGGGCATCTCTATGCTTTTGATCAAGATGCAACTGCTATTGAACATGCTAAAAAGCGCTTGGCATCTTATGTTGAGAAGGGAATGGTTACCTTTATACAGGATAATTTTCGTTATCTCAAACTGAGATTAGGAGAGCTTGGGATAGAAGAAATCGATGGTATTTGTTATGACTTAGGGGTTTCAAGTCCCTCAGCTAGATGAGCGAGAACGTGGTTTTTCCTATAAAGCAAGATGCTCCTTTAGACATGCGGATGAATCGACATGCGAGTTTAAGCGCCTATCAAGTGGTGAATGACTACGATTATCATGATTTAGTTCGTATTTTTTTCAAATACGGAGAAGACAAATTTTCAAAACAAATCGCTCGTAAAATTGAGCAAGCTAGACAGGTCAAAGCCGATTGAGACGACGACGGAGTTGGCTGATATTATTAAGTCAGCTAAAACCTGCAAAAGAGTTAAAGAAAAAGGTCATCCAGCCAAGCAAAATTTTTTTCAGGCTATCCGAATCGAGGGTCAATGATGAACTCGGTGCTGCTGATGAATCGATTCAACAGGCTATTGATTTATTAGCTGTTGATGGACGGATTTCAGTTATCACCTTTCATTCATTGGAGGATCGCTTAACCAAGCAAATATTTAAAGAAGCTTCAACTGTGGAGGTACCAAAAGGACTTCTTTTATTCCAGATGATTTGAAGCCCAAGCTTGAGCTGGTTCATCGCAAACCAATTTTGCCGAGTCTAGAAGAGTTAAAACAAAATAATAGAGCACATTCAGCTAAGCTACGTGTGGCAAGAAAAGTACATAAGTGAGGAAAAGAATGCCAGATAATAGAGAAACGAGAGGAAATCAGCTACAATCACGAATAAAAAAAGTTTACTCGTATTGAGAAAGCATTTTTATGCTTCGATTATTTTAACAGCTATTATTATCGCTGTGAGCGTAGTTTTTATGCAAACGAAGCTGTTACAAGTTCAGCATGATTTGACGGATCTCAATGTGCAAGTCAGTACAAAGCAAGTCGAGCTGAATAATGCTAAGCAAGAAATCAACGATCTGACTCGTAAGGAGCGCTTATCAGGCTTAGCTAGTTCACAGGATATGACCTTGCAAAATGCAATTGTAAAAACGGCGGAATAAAGCATGAAAGATAGAATATTACGATATGCTTTGAAAAATCGAAAAACAGCACCCCTAAATCGAAAGCAAGTAGGGAAAAATTTAAGCATCCTAACAGTTTTTCTGTTTTTTTGATTAATTTTGCTATCTTGATTGGGACAGGTCGTAAATTTGATGTGGACTTAGTTGCCGAGGCAAAAAAAGTTTATCAAATTCAAAAGACAGTTCAAGCAAAACGTGGCACGATATATGACCGTAATGGTAATGTGATTGCTGAAGATTCAACTACCTATAATCTTTATGCCATTATTGACAAGAAATATAAGTCTGCTGCAGGGAGATTCTTTATGTCGAACCTTCGCAGTATGAAACAGTTGCTCAAATTTTGCAGGAAAAGCTGGAGATTGAGACAGACTATACAAAAGAGTCAACTTTCAAAAGATAAGCTCAAACAGGTGTATTTTTGGTGCGAAGGGTAAAAATATCCCTTATGCAACTATGACAGCGATTAAAGAAGCTATGGAAAAAAAGCTCATATTAAAGGGATTAACTTTTGACACTAGTCCAAGCCGAAGCTATCCAAATGAAACATTTTTCTTCACAGCTAGTTGGTATTGCCCAATTAGAAGAAAATAAAGATGGTTCGCAGAGTTTACGTGGTTCGACAGGGATTAGAATATTCTTTTAATAAAATTCTGGCTGGTCAAGACGGTCTTGTAACGTATGAGCGGGATAAAAATGGAAATATCGTTCCTGGATCAGATCAGATTTCTATTGCTACAGAAAATGGGAAAGACGTATATACTACGATTTCCAGTCATTTACAAAGCTATTTAGAAACTAAAATGGATTTGCTTCAAGAAAAAGTGAAAGGAAAATTTGTTAGTGCTACGCTGATGAGTGCCAAAAAGGGTGAAATCCTGGCTACTACTCAGCGCCCGACTTTCAATGCAGATACCAAGGAAGGGATGACAAAAGATTTCAACTGGTCAACCCTCCTCTACCAAAGCCCGTTTGAGCCCGGTTCGACCATGAAGGTCTTTACCTTAGCAGCGGCCATTGATAATAACACTTTTCCGGCTAATGAGACTTATGTAAATGATGAATTTCACATTGAGGACACCACTATCAAAGACTGGCTTGTCAATATGGGGCTCTCCAACGGTCAGACGCTGACCTATGCCCAAGGTTTTGCTCTCTCTAGTAATATTGGAATGGCCCGTTTGGAAAAGAAGATGGGTGATGCCAAATGGCGTGACTACCTCAATAAATTCAAATTTGGCGTTCGTACACGCTTTGGTATGATTGGTGAAGATGTTGGCAATCTACCAGACAATAATGTTGTCACGACAGCTATGAGCTCCTTTGGACAAGGGATTAATGTAACACAAGTTCAAATGTTACGAGGTTTTTCTGCCATTGCAAATGACGGGGTAATGTTAGAACCGAAAATTATCAGCGCTATACACGATCAGGCAGGCAATACTGCTCGTAAGAGTACTAATGAAGTTGTTGGTAATCCTGTTTCAAAGACGGCAGCCCAAGAAACTCGAAAATATATGGTAACGGTTGGAACGGATCCTAACTTTGGTACGCTCCAAGTGGATGGGGTACCAATTATCAAGGTGCCTGGTCAAAAATGTAGCTGTTAAATCAGGAACGGCACAAATTGCAGCAGAAGTAAAAAGATGGTGGAGGCTATTTAGATGGGCAATATATCAATTCTGTAGTCGCTATGACACCAGCTGAAGCTCCTGATTTTTATCATGTATGTAGCTGTACAGCAACCAGAAGAGAAATTCTATCCAGGCTTGTGGGAAAATGTTGTCAATCCGATCTTAGAAGAAGCTGTTGCCATGAAAGACACGCTACATTTAACGACACCGACTCCTGTCTTGGATAACATTATCACCGAAACCAAGTATACGATGCCAGAAACAAAAAGAAAAAGGCAAAGACAAATCACCAGGAGCATTTTCTGAGGAGCTACGTCGCAACTTAGTTCAACCGATTGTTTTGGGAACAGGAGGTGTCATTAGCAAAAATGTCAATCGAACCAGGTAAAAATGTCAAAGCTAATCAGCAAGTGCTGTTGTTAACAGATGAATTGGAGCGTATGCCTGATATGTATGGTTGGACTAAAAACAATGTAACAACCTTTGCTAAAAAGTGGCTTAAATTAGAAGTAACATTCAAAGGTGAAGGTTCGAAAGTTGTCGGCCAAAGTGTCAAGGTTAACACCTCTTTGAAAGATCTTAAAGAAATCACGATTACATTAGGAGATTAAAATGTTTACAGCTATAATTGCAGGAATCATAACTTTGTTATTCACTATTTTTGGAATTCTGCCTTTATTCGTTTTTATCAAAAAGCCCGTATTTCTGGGCAACAAATGCACGAAAGATGTCAAACAACACCAAGCGAAAGGCAGGGACACCAACCATGGGTGGGACTGTCTTCTTAGTGGCTTCAATCCTATCTAGTTTTGTCATTGGATTCGTTACAGGACAGCTGACTAGTGGTGCTTTTGAGCTTGCTGTTTATCTTGTTTTTATATGGATTGGTTGGCTTTTTAGATGACTTTTTAAAGGTTTTTCGCCGAATAAATGAAGGATTGAATCCGAAGCAAAAAGCTTTTTCTACAGCTAGTTGGCGGTGTGGTTTCTATTTCTTATTTGACCGTCACGGTGGCGAGGATATGCTCAACTTTCTTTGGTTTTCCTTTGCAATTAGGCTTTCTTTATATTTTCTTTGTTCTTTTTGGCTAGTCGGTTTTTCCAATGCGGTCAATTTAACAGATGGGATTGATGGCTTTGGCGAGTATTTCAGTTGTGATAAGCTTTAGTAGCTTATGCGTGTGATTACATGGAACAGAAGCGTTTTGATCTGCTAATCGTCATTTTTTAGTATGATTGGCGGACTACTTGGCTTTTTCGGTTTCAATCATAAACCTGCTAGAATTTTTCATGGGAGATGTAGGAAGTCTGGCTTTGGGAGGTATGCTTGCAGTCTTATCTATCGCCTTGCACCAAGAATGGACACTCCTTCTGATTGGAATTGTCTATGTTTGCGAGACAGCTTCAGTCATGTTGCAAGTTTCATACTTTAAACTGACAGGCGGTAAGAGAATTTTTCGAATGACACCTCTACACCATCACTTTGAGCTTGGAGGGTTTTCAGGTCATGGAAAAGAGTGGAGTGAGTGGAAAGTAGATTTCCTTTTTGGGGAGTAGGGCTATTTGCAAGCTTGATTACGTTAGTAATATTATATTTGTAAACGAAGAGGCTGGGACAAAAAGTCCTAGCCTCTCAATTGTCTTTGGATTGTCGAGCAAGACGCAGTGGTTGAGTGGGCTCTACTACGCTGATTTCATCAGCTTTTACAGCCCTACTCAACTGTGCGGAGGTGGGACGGCGAAATCGAATTCTAACGAATTACCGATTTCTGTCCCACTCTCTTGTTTTCGTATAAAACTATATTTTCTGGTATAATAGATAAGACTACTAAGAATAAGAGGAAAAGATGAAATTTATAGAATTCGAGTTTAAAGACTATATTCAAAAAGCTTTACAGGATTTGAAGTTTGTGGAAGCTACTGAGGTACAGGAAAAATTAATTCCTGTGGTATTGTCAGGTCGTGACTTAGTAGGAGAGTCAAAGACTGGTTCTGGTAAGACCCATACTTTCTTACTCCCAATTTTTCAAAAGTTGAATGAAGAAGCTGATTATGTGCAGGTTGTTATTACAGCACCTAGTCGAGAGTTAGCTACTCAAATTTATCAGGCAACGCGTCAGATTGCTTCATTTTCAGAAACAGAAATCCGTGTAGCAAATTATGTCGGTGGGACTGATAAAGCACGTCAGATTGATAAATTAGAGACCAGCCAACCTCATATTGTTATTGGGACGCCTGGTCGAATTTATGATTTGGTTAAATCAGGTGATTTGGCTATTCATAAAGCTAAGACATTTGTAGTAGATGAAGCGGACATGACTTTGGACATGGGATTTTTAGAGACGGTAGATAAGATTGCAGGAAGCCTACCAAAGGATCTGCAATTTATGGTCTTCTCTGCGACGATTCCACAAAAAGTTACAGCTCGTTTTTGAAGAAGTATTTGTCAAATCCTGTGATGGAGCAAATCAGGACGAAAACGGTGATTTCAGATACTATTGAAAAATTGGCTAGTATCAACTAAAGGTCGTGATAAGAATGCGCAGATTTATGAAATTAGTCAAAATCTTACAACCTTATCTAGCCATGATTTTTGTGAACACGAAAGCAAGAGCAGATGAGTTGCATGGTTATCTTGTTGCTCAAAGGCTTGAAGGTAGCTAAGATTCATGGCGATATTGCTCCACGTGAGCGCAAGAGAATCATGAATCAAGTGAAAAATCTTGATTTTTGAATATATTGTAGCAACGGATTTGGCTGCTCGTGGAATTGATATTGAAGGGGTTAGCCATGTTATTAATGATGCCATTCCTCAAGATCTATCTTTCTTTGTTCATCGGGTCGGGAGAACAGGTCGAAATGGTTTGCCAGGGACAGCCATTACCCTTTATCAGCCGAGTGATGATTCCGATATTCGCGAATTAGAGAAGTTAGGAATCAAGTTCATTCCTAAAATGATGAAAGATGGCGAGTTCCAGGATACTTACGATCGAGATCGGCGTGCAAATCGTGAAAAATCTTACGAAAAGTTAGATACTGAAATGATTGGTTTGGTTAAAAAGAAAAGAAAAAGATCAAACCGGGCTACAAAAAGAAAATCCAATGGGCTGTTAATGAAAAACGTCGTAAAAACAAAAACGTGCGGAAAATCAGTGCTGAGAGGACGAGCTGAACGTAAGGCTAAACGACAGACTTTCTAGACATAAGAAAATTCTATGTCTATGATAAAAATTATACTGTTTTGTATAAAAATTATATGGTAGACTAGATATACTGGTCTATCTATTTTTATTTGTAAAAGCGTAGCAAATATTTGGTTTGACAAACTAATTATGATAGAATAATTCAACACTGATAGTCGATGTGAAAGGATTAAATATGAACGCAACATTAGTTGTTTTTAGCTTCGAATTGGTACCAAGAATTGGTCGGTTTGATTCTGGATGGCCAGCTTTTTAGCTGGCGGTCTGTTGATGCTTTGCCAAAAATCATTGAAAAATTACCGATAACCTTATTGCTCACTCTAGGTGGAGCACTCTTTTCAGGGTTAGTTCTAGCCTTGATTTTTGCTATTGTTAAAATCAACCGAGTCAAAAATTCTTTTATCCTATTCAAGCACTTTTTGTCAGCTTTTTGAGGGGGACTCCTGTCTTAGTTCAGCTTATGCTGACCTATTATGGAATTCCTTTAGTACTGAAAGCCATCAATATGCGCTTTGGTACAGGTTTTAATATTAATGCTATCCCAGCATCTGCATTTGCAATTGTAGCTTTTTCATTTTAACGAAGCGGCTATGCTAGTGAAAACCATTCGAGCGGCAATCTTATCTGTCAGCGCTGGTGAGATTGAAGCAGCTAGAAGTTTAGGGATGACAAATGCTCAGGTGTATCGTCGTGTCATTATTCCAAATGCAGCTGTCGTAGCAACACCGACCTTGATTAATTCTTTGATTGGATTGACAAAAGGAACCTCTCTGGCTTTTAGTGCAGGGGTAGTGGAAGTGTTTGCTCAAGCGCAGATTTTAGGTGGTGCAGATTATCGTTATTTTTGAGCGCTTTATATCGGTTGCACTCTGTTTATTGGGCTGTCAATATTATCATTGAGCAAATTGGACGTTTTATCGAAAGAAAAATGGCCATTGAAGCTCCGGAAGCACTTGCTTCAACCAGTCAAGTGAAAGGAGATATTCGTTAATGATTCACATTTCCAACCTCAGTAAATCCTTTTCAGGTCAGACAGTGTTAGACAATCTAAGTCTCGATATTCAAAAAGGTGAAGTAATAGCTCTGATTGGATCATCAGGTGCTGGGAAATCAACATTTTTGCGTAGTCTTAATTATTTAGAAACACCAGATAGCGGTACTATTTCTATTGATGGTTTCAAGGTGGACTTTGCTCAGATTAGCCAAGAAGAGATTTTAACTTTACGTAGAAAATTAGCAATGGTGTTTCAGCAATTCAACTTATTTGAGAGACGTACAGCTTTAGAAAACGTGAAAGAAGGCTTAGTAGTCGTAAAAAAGAATGTCTGATGAGGAAGCGACAAAAACTTGCTAAAGAAGAGTTAGCTAAAGTTGGTTTATCAGATCGTGAAAATCATTATCCCCGTCATTTATCCGGTGGACAAAAGCAACGAGTGGCCTTGGCGAGAGCTTTAGCAATGAAGCCCTGATGTCCTTCTTTTAGATGAGCCGACCTCTGCTTTGGATCCAGAATTAGTCGGAGAAGTAGAGAAGTCTATAGCGGATGCAGCTAAATCAGGTCAAACAATGGTTTTAGTGAGCCATGATATGTCCTTTTGTAGCTCAGGTGGCAGATAAGGTGCTCTTTTTAGACAAGGGACATATTATTGAAGTGGGTAGCCCAGATGAAATTATCCATCATCCAAAAAGAAGAGCGTACGAAAGAGTTTTTGCTAGTTACAAACGAACATATATTTGATATAATAGAAAAAGGAGAACTCGGTTGGTCTTGCCAGCTGAGTTTGTTTTCGACTAAATGAGGTCGTTAAAGAAGTAAAACAAAGGCAGAAATGTAGGAGTTAGGATGTTACAGCGAATTTTTTCCCTTTATTTACAGAGTTTATTTTTGACGACGGCTTTTATCGGTGGTTTGTCAGGAGTTTGGATTTTACTGAGAATAGCCAGTCGCAAGGATAAAACAGTAGCAGAGCGCCAAGCTCATTTATTTGATGTGCTGATGATTGATGTTATGACGATTCCCATGTTATCATTTGCTGTGATGGGGATTCTGCTAGTTTTAAAAGCATAATATTTGCAAAAATATTTTAAGAGCGTTAGAATAATGATTATTACAACAAAAAGAAGGTAGAAGTATGTACGATACAGTTATTATTGGGGCGGGTCCTGCCGGAATGACAGCCGCATTATATGCTGCCCGAAGCAACCTCAAAGTCGCTTTGTTAGAAGCAGGTATTCCTGGCGGACAAATGAATAATACAGCTGATGTAGAAAAATTATCCTGGGTATGCTTTTGATCAGTGGACCGAATTGGCTGAAAAAAATGTTTGAACCCTTAGAAAATCTTGGCGTAGAGCACCTTTTTGGTCGGGTAGAAAATCGAAAGACAAGGGTGATTTTAAAACTGTTATCACTGAAGATGAAGAACTTGATACGAAGACAGTTATTATCGCTACCGGTGCGTTCCACCGTCACCTCGATGTCCAAGGGGAATCTGAGTACAATAGCCGTGGTGTTTCTTACTGTGCGGTATGTGACGGAGCATTTTTCCGTGATGAAGATTTGCTAGTTGTCGGAGGAGGCGACTCCAGCAGTTGAGGAAGCCATCTTTTGACACAGTTTGCCAAAAGTGTGACGATTGTTCACCGTCGTGATGAGTTGAGAGCGCAGAAAGTCTTACAGGATCGTGCCTTTGCAAATGAGAAGATTCATTTTATTTGGGATTCAGTTGTGGAAGCTATTCATGGTGACGATCGCTAAAGTGAATGGGGTGACCCTTTAAAAATATCAAGACAGGAGAGGAAAGACAGGTTGATTTTGGTGGAATCTTTATCTATGTCGGTCTAGATCCAGTCAGTGATTTTACAGCAGGTTTAGGGATTACAGATGAATTAGGCTGGATTGTGACAGATGACTATATGAAGACTGCTATAGCAGGTATTTACGCTGTAGGAGATGTTAGACAGAAAGATCTACGCCAAATTACAACAGCTGTGGGTGATGGAGCGATAGCCGGTCAGGAAGTCTATAAATATGTGACAGAACATTCATAAGTTGTAAAAACACACCTTTGTTGGGCTTTCCTGACAAGGTGTGTTTTGTGTTTTAAAATGTAAACTCATTTATAAAAAAAGCAGTTAAAGGATTTCACTGATAAATAGTATAAATTTCCAAAAAGCGCTTCTTGTCTAATTTTATGATATAATAAAAACAATCTATGCAGTTTTTATAAGGGGAAACATGTTTCAGATGATAGTTTGACCTTGCACACTGATTTGTACCAAATCAACATGATGCAAGTTTATTTTAACCAAAATATGCACAATAGACGCGCAGTCTTTGAAATTTATTTTCGTAAGAATCCCTTTAACAATGGCTATGCAGTTTTTGCAGGATTGGAGCGAATCATCTCTTATCTCAACCATTTGACCTTTAGCCAGAGTGATTTAGAGTATTTGGCGACTTTAGGGTATCAAGGTGAGTTTCTAGATTATTTGAGAAATTTTAAGATGAGTCTGACAGTTCGTTCTGTTCAGGAAGGTGATTTGGTTTTTGCTAATGAACCACTAGTGCAGGTGGAAGGACCTCTAGCTCAATGCCAGCTTGTTGAGACTGCACTGCTTAATATTGTAAATTTCCAGACCTTGATTGCGACTAAGGCGGCTCGAATCCGCTCGGTTATCGAAGATGAACCATTGATGGAGTTTGGTACTCGTCGTGCTCAGGAGATGGATGCGGCGATTTGGGGGACGCGGGCAGCAGTGATTGGAGGTGCAAATGGTACCAGTAATGTTCGAGCTGGTAAGTTGTTCGATATTCCAGTATTAGGTACTCATGCTCACTCTCTCAGTGCAGGGTTTATGGCAACGACTATGATGCTTTCATGGCCTATGCCAAGACTCATCATGACTGTGTTTTCTTAGTAGATACTTATGACACTTTTGCGCCTAGGGTGTTCCAGCGGCGATTCGAGTAGCTCGTGAGCTGGGGGATAAGATTAATTTTTGGGTGTGCGTATTGATTCAGGAGATTTGGCTTATATTTCCAAGAAAGTTCGGCAACAATTGGATGAAGCTGGCTTTCCTGATGCTAAGATCTACGCTTCCAATGACTTGGACGAAAAATACGATTCTCAAACCTAAAGATGCAGAAGGCTAAGATTGATGTCTGGGGAGTAGGTACCAAGCTCATTACAGCTTATGATCAGCCAGCTTTTAGGGGCAGTATACAAAATCGTTGCCATCGAAGATGAGAAAGGTCAACTCCGCAATACAATCAAACTTTCTAATAATGCTGAAAAAGTTTCTACTCCAGGTAAGAAGCAAGTCTGGCGGATTACCAGTCGAGCAAAAAGGAAAGTCTGAAGGAGACTACATTACCTATGATGGAACAGATGTTCAAGCTCTGCAGGAGCTAGAAATGTTCATCCGACCTATACCTATATTAATAAAATAGTCAAAGATTTTGATGCCGTGCCATTATTGAAGGATATTTTTAATGAAGGTAAGTTGGTTTATAAGCAACCAAACTTGACTGAGATACAAGCTTTATGCGCGCAAGGAATTTGAGAAACTTTGGGATGAGTACAAGCGAGTTCTCAATCCGTAAGATTATCCAGTTGATTTGGCTAGAGATATTTGGCAGGATAAGATGGACTTGATTGATCTGATGCGTAAAAAGCCAATCAAACAGGAGTAGCAAAAATGGAGTCTACAAGGAGAAATCATCGCCCAGCTGGGTGTTAAACCAATCATTGATCCGAGGAAGAAATTCGCAAATCGGTGGATTTCCTCAAGTCCTATCTGATAAAGCATCCTTTTTGAAAAGCTATGTTTTAGGGATTTCTGGTGGTCAGGACTCTACATTGGCTGGCCGTCTAGCCCAGTTGAAGCTGTCGAAGAGATGCGGAAGGAAACAGGAGATGATAGTTATCGCTTTTATCGCAGTCCGTCTTCCTTATGGAGTTCAAGCGGATGAAGCTGATGCTCAGAAAGCCCCTGGCTTTTATCCAGCCTGATGTCAGTCTGACAGTCAATATCAAAGAATCTGCCGATGCCATGACAAAGGGCTGTAGAGGGCAACAGAGGCCAAAGTATCTGATTTTAACAAGGGCAATATCAAAGCACGCTGTCGTATGATAGCCCAGTATGCTTTGGCTGGCGCTCATAGCGGTGCGGTAATTGGAACGGACCATGCAGCTGAGAATGTCACGGCTTTCTTCACTAAATTTGGAGATGGTGGAGCAGACATTCTGCCACTTTATCGCCCTCAATAAACGACAAGGGTAAGCAGTTGCTCATGGCTTTAGGAGCCGATCCATCCCTTTATGAAAAAGGTGCCGACGGCTGATTTGGAAGAAGAAAAGCCTGGAATTGCAGATGAAGTCGCTCTGGGAGTGACCTATAATGAAATTGACGACTACCTCGAAGGTAAAATCCATCTTCAGCCCAAGCTCCAGGAAACTATCGAATCATGGTGGCATAAAGGCCAGCACAAACGCCATTTGCCGATTACGATTTTTGACGAATTTTGGAAGTAAACATCTCTATCGAAACATTTTTAGTCTCGAACCAAGAAATGAGGGAAGCTATGAAAAAGGTAGGTACCAAGTCGATAGAAACGAAAACGTCTCTTGCCTGCAGGCCTTTTATAAAATCAGATTATCAAGCTATGTACGACAATTGGGCTTCACGTCCGGATAACCTTCTTCACGTAACGTGGGATGCACATCCAAATCCTGATACGACAAGGCAATCTATTGCTCGTTGGGTTGATTGTTATCAAGATTTAGGTTTTTATAAGTGGGCAATCTGCCTCAAGGAAACTCCTGAGCATGCGATTGGTGATATTAGTGTGGTAAATAAGGATGAGAAGATTAATTCCTGCGAAGTTGGTTATATTTTGGGTGAAGATTATTGGGGTCAAGGTCTGATGACAGAGGCACTAAAGGCAGTATTGACTTTCCTTTTACAAGAGGCCGGTTTCAATCGAGTGTCAGCGGAGTTTGTCACTGTTAATCCAGCTTCTGGCCGCGTCATGGAAAAAGCTGGTATGAGCTATGAGGGACCTTACGTCAAGCAAAAATTCCATAAAGGTCAAGTCAAAAAGATTATTCGATTCTATAGCATTCTACAGTCAGATTTATAAAGAAAGTTAGCTTGCCTAACTTTTTACTTGCACTGATTTTGTAAAGTTCTATAATAGAAGTAAAATAAGAGTTTTTCTGTATGATACAATTGATTACTTAAGACTTATTTGTTCACTATTTGGTGCAAAAGTTTTTGAAATATACCCGATATTTTAAAAACTTTATCTAGCTGGTGTTAGAATAAGGCTTAATCAGATAAAATAATCATTTTGAATACAGATTAAATAAGAGGACTTTGATGCATTCGCTAGAGCAAAATTTCACAGATAAGTTATATGCCGCTTATGAGGCAAATCCCAAGTATGCAGCAATGGAAAATGCTATAGTCATAATGGACTTTAGTTTCGTTGGAAAAACGCAGTAGTGCTGTGGAAAATACACCAGTTTTTCAATAGATCTCACAAAAGATAAGGTCAGTAATCAAAAGGCGTCTGGTCGTTGCTGGATGTTTGCAGCCTTAAATACATTTCGCCATAAAATGATTTCGGATTTTCAGCTGGAGGACTTTGAGTTATCTCAAGCTCATACTTTCTTTTTGGGATAAATATGAAAAACGAACTGGTTTTTGGAGCAAATCTTTGGCTACTGCTGATCTGGAGTTGACTAGTCGCAAAGTCAAGTTTCTTTTAGATACTCCTCAGCAGGATGGAGGCCAGTGGGATATGGTTGTCTCTCTTTTTGAAAAATATGGTGTTGTTCCTAAAGCGATCTATCCTGAGTCTGTCTCTTCCAGTAATAGCCGGGAGCTCAATCAAATTTTTAAATAAACTTCTACGTCAAGATGCACAGATCTTGCGAGAGTTAGTTAAGGATGGTGTCGATCCATCTACTCTTCAAGTAAAAAAAGAAGAGCTGCTACAAGAAATTTTCAACTTCCTAGCTATGAATCTTGGTTTGCCCCCACGTCGGTTTGATTTTTCATCGGGATAAGGAGAATCACTTCCACAGCGAAAACAACTTGACTCCACAGGAATTTTATCGTAAGTATGTTGATCTTCATCTGGATGACTATGTTTCTATTATCAATGCTCCAACAGCTGATAAACCTTACGGTCGATCTTACACAGTTGAGATGTTGGGCAATGTGGTTGGTAGTAAGCCGGTTCGATACCTGAATGTCGAGATGGACCGCCTGAAAGAGTTAGCTATTGCACAGATGCAAGCTGGAGAGACTGTATGGTTTGGCTCAGATGTTGGCCAGTCTAGTAATCGTAAAGCTGGAATTATGGACGAAGGTATCTATGATTTCACTTCCAGCATGGATCTTCATCTGACGCAGGATAAGGCGGGTCGACTGGACTACAGTGAAAGTCTTATGACTCACGTAAATGGTTCTGACAGGAGTTGATCTAGATGAAGATGGAAGATCTAAAAATGGAGTAGAAAAATTCTTGGGAGACAAGGTAGGCAATAAAGCGATATTTTTGTAGCAAGTGATGCTGGATGGATCAATATACTTATCAAATAGTTGTCCGAAAAGAATTTCTATCAGCTGGGAAGAATTAGTTGCTGCTGAAGCTGAACCAATTGTCTTAGCACCGTGGGATCCGATGGGGAGCTTAGCGAATAAATATTAAAGAGAGGGACAGAAATCGGTAATTCGTTAGAATTCGATTTTCGTCGTCCCACCTCCGCACAGTTGAGTAGGGCTGTAAAAGCTGATGAAATCAGCGTAGTAGAGCCCACTCAACTACTGCGTCTTGCTCGACAACCAAAGACACTGAGAGGCTAGGACTTTGTCCCAGCCTCTTTTTCTATTATTATTATGGATTAGTGTTTTGTATATTGCTCTGTTGGGAATCAGACGAAAGACTAGATTCTGTTGAGCTGGAAGATGTAGAGGAACTCAGATGTAGAAGAACTTTCACTACTACTTGTTGATGACTCTGAAGTAGTAGATTGAGGAAGGTAACGATTTGACTCGTTCCATTTAGATAAAGCGTACAACCGACATGATAAACACCGTTTGCTGTACCCAGTCTTCATTGCTTTCTGGGGTTAAGTAAGTCATCATAGCTCGATAGACATCAGTAGCGACTTTGATGCCGTCATCCAAGATAGGAGTGAGGCGATTGTTATATCCCTGTCCAAACAGCCATTGAATACTGTGGAGTATAGCCGACAAAAAGTTCATCTGGGGTGACAATGCTTGAACCTTGATGTTCTTTTGTGAGTTTGCTTAAGTCATCTTCGGTGTAGTTAGATGTCCTGTTTTCACCAGCCTGGTGGATTCCTGAAATAGCAGCATTTACACCTGTTCCGGCAGTCAACACAGTCTTCATCATGTCTGTCATCATATAGGCAGTTGTTTCTTTCATAGCTTTGGTACCTTCATTAGAGAAGTTTTTGTCAGTTCCATCGCTAAAGACTATTTTATTGATATATTGTGGTTTATGGTAAGTCCCGCCATTAGCAAATGCTGCGTAAGCGGCGGCCATTTTTTCACTACTTGCTCCATAGTCATTTCCTGATTTTGTGGTATTGCTGGAAATAGCATTTGAATAGTGGAGTTCAGGATAATCTGATTCCAATTTTATTTAGGAATTTAAGAGCTTTGTTTTAGTCCAACAGCTTCTAAACTTTTAACGGCTGGAACATTTCGCGATTCTTGAATAGCATACTGCATAGTAATCGTTCCATAGTAGCGCATATCCCAGTTATAGACTGGGGTATTGGTTCCAGGGTAGTTGTATGCACTATCTGTGATAGTGGCAGATGTTGCGCTGTAGATCCCATCTTCAATGGCGGGAGCATAATCCGTAATTGGTTTCACTCGTTGAACCCTCAGTCACGGTTAGTTTCTAGCAGCTTGTTGGTACCAAAAACGAAACATTGGTAGCTTGATTGGTGTGCACCTAGTTGGGCTGATGACTTTTCCCGATTTGATACATCCATAACGGTAGATGCTACTTGTAATTCATCATCTGGATAGTTGACATAGGTATCAGAATTATAAATTTCCCAAAGTCGTTTTTTGTGTCTCAGTATCGACGTTGGTATAGACATCCATACCAGTTGTCAATGTTATAGTCCAGTCTCTTTTTCTCGACTTGCTCAATAACTTGTTTGAGATAGTTGTCCATGTAAGCTGGATAAGATGCAGTGCCTCTTTAGGCTTTGAAGGCCATCTGTGACAGGAGTGTTAATAGTTTGTTCATATTGTTCAGCAGTAATATACTTTTAGTTTATACATTTCTGAGAGAACAATATTCCTGCGTTTTTGGAGCAGCCTCAGGCTGAGAGTAGGGATCGTACTGATTTGGTGCTTGAGGCATACCAGCTAACAGAGCAAGTTGAGGTAAAGATAAATCTTTAAATCTTTACCATAAAAACTTTGAGCTAGCTGTTTGCATTCCGTAGTTGCCGCTTTGACATATAGACTTTATTTACATAGTATGTCAGGATTTGCTGTTTAGTAGCTGTTCTCTAACTGGAAGGCAAGTCAGGCTTCTGGGCTTTTACGTGCAATTGTCTGGTCTGCTTTTGAGGTAGAAAAGCAAGTGAGTTTAATTAACTGTTGAGTCAAAGTGGATCCACCTTTGAAGTCCACTTGAACGACGAAGGAGGTTATTAATGGTTGATCCGACAATCCGAATGGAGTCAATTCTCGGTGATTAAAGAATCGATGGTCTTCGATAGCAACAATCGCATTCACCAAGTCAGTAGGAATTTGATCAGTCGTAACATTGACACGTTTTTCAGAACCCAAATCTGCAATTAAGTTATTTTTATTATCGTAAATCTTGCTGGAAGTAGTGGCAACGAGCTTATTTTCAGAAAGCTCTGGAGAATTACTCACAGTAGAGGAATAGACCACTTCCTGCCAATACTCCAAGGATGAAGAGGGAGATGAGCCCACTTGCAATCCATTTTAGAGCCGTCATGATAGTTTGTTTATTCATTTGATTGACCACCTAATAATTTTTTTGAGACAATATCAAGATAAGGAATACTCGGAAGGATACTCTGATTAACGAGATAGCCATGCTCTTGTATGTAGGCCAAAGGCATTGACTTACTTCCTTTGTCGATCTTGTAAAACTCAATTAAGTAAGGAGCTGGAAGGAGATAGGTCTCCTTAAGGCTCGAAAAAGTGAAGAAGAACAAAAGCAAATACCACCTTGTTGAATAACTTGATCCATATGCTCAATTTGATGAGAATGAAAGTTTTTCATAGGCATTGACTGTTTTTTTGCTGTGTCTCTTTAGCCTCAAAGTCAATATAATGACCTTGATACACTCCAGAATAGTCAGTAGTAGAAGCCTGACGAAAATATGCTTCTACAATTTTTGCACGACTTCGTCTTGGATAATCCACTTTTACAATCTGGATCGGTGTAGGTTTTTTGTGAATGACAGCCATACCACGACTAAGATAGTAGTCATTAGTATCATTGATCATTTTTTCAAAAGACATCCCTGATTAGCAAAATCAACTGTTTCTTTTTCACTTTTTATGTTATTTTTAGGATAACCTTATGTGGATAGTTGACCATAAAACTCCTTATTGGTACAATAACATCACTCTATTATAACATAAATCAATTGTAAAGGGATAAAAAATGGTTAGTGTACTAGTTGTAGGCTATAAAGCTTTTGAATTAGGAATATTTGATGAGAAAGATTTGCGTCTGAAAATGATCAAAACAGCCATTCGTAGAGACCTCGATCTCATCTATTAGAGAATGGTATGAAATGGCTTTGTTTTTTACAGGTAATTTAGGGCTTTTGAAAGCTGGGTGTTAGATGTAGCTAAAGAGTTACAAGAAGAATACGATTTACAGCTAGCGACGATTTTTCTGTTTGAAAATCAAGGTGAAAATTGGAACGAAGCAAATCAAGAAAAACTAGACAGTTTAAAAAAGTTGATTTTGTCAAATATGCTTATCCAAAATATGAAAAATCCTAGTCAATTTCGAGAATACAACCAATTTTTACTAGAAAATACAGATGGCGCTTATCTTTTTATGATGAAGAAAAACGAAACGAAAGTTGAAATATCTTTACTAAAAGATGAAAGAAAAACGAACAATATGTTTTCAAAAATTAACATTTGATGACTTAAATGAAATAGCAGAAAATTTTTTTCTGAAATTTAAAGTTTAGACCTTGATTTTTCTCTTTAGTTTCGTATATATGATACTAATGAACTAGAATGGAGAGAGAAATGGCCCGTATTATTTTTTTACCCTGAAAGATATTTTTTTGATCAAGATTTTAAGACAAGTGTTCGTGGCTACAGTAAGCAAGAAGTCGATGAGTTTTTAGATGAAGTAATCAAGGACTATGAGACATACGCTACCATGGTCAAAGAATTACGTGAGGAAAATACTCGATTGAAACAAGAACTTTCTAAGCGTATGCAGGAAGCACCAACCCTCATAGCTTCACAAGCACACCAATCTTTTGGTGATACAGGACAAACAACAATCACTAATTTTGATATTTTGAAACGTCTAAGTCGCCTAGAAAAAGAAGTATTTGGAAAACAGATTCAAGAAAGTGAACTGAATCAGTTGTAAAAAATAGGACGTGCAATTTTTGGATAATCGCATGGGGAGATTTCTTCATGAGGAAAGTCCATGCTAGCACTGGCTGTGATGCCGGTAGTGTTTGTGCTAGGCGAAACAATAAGCCTAGGGACGGATTTTTCCGTTACGGCGGCTAAAACAGCTAAGTCTTTTGATATGCTGGAGTATGCCTGAAAGTGCCACAGTGACGTAGTTTTTGCGGAAACGTAAAAAGTGGAACGCGGTAAACCCCTCAAGCTAGCAACCCAAACTTTGGTCGGGGCACGGAGTGCGTGGAAACGAACATAGCATTCTGACTGGAAACAGTAGACAGATGATTATCGAAGGAAATGGCAACTAGTCATTTCTGGAACAAAAACATGGCTTATAGAAAATTGTATATAGGTAGAGGCTAGGCGTGGTTCTTAGCCTCTAATTGTAGTATGATTTCATATTTAGAGAATATTAGGAAAATAGTATGTTTTATTGATACAAAAATGCTGATAGGACTAAATAGGAATATCTATTTATTTTGAGGAAAATATGAAAAACATTTCAGTTAATACAGCGACTGCGTGCTGCAGGTCTTGAAGCGGTAGTTGGTCGAGAAATTAGGAGCTTGGTATTGAATGTCAAGTCGAAAACGGCAGAGTTCGTTTTGAGGAGATATAGAAAGTATTATTCAGACGAATCTTTGGCTACGCTCGGCGGATCGAATTAAAATCATCGTCGGGATGTTCCCAGCTAAAACATTTGAGGAACTTTTTCAAGGGTCTTTGCTCTGATTGGGAAAATTATCTGCCCTTGGGTGCTAAATTTCCAATTTCTAAAGCAAAATGTGTCAAATCCAAACTTCATAATGAACCAAGCGTTCAAGCTATTTCTAAAAGCCATTGTGAAGAAACTCCAAAAATATTATGCTCGCCCAGAAGGTGTTCCGCTTATGGAAAATGGGCCTGAATTTAAGATTGAAGTTTCTATTCTAAAAGATATGGCGACTATCATGATTGATACGACTGGTTCTAGCTTATTTAAACGAGGATACAGGATAGATAAAGGTGGAGCACCAATTATGAAAATATGGCAGGGCAGATTTTATTGTTGTCGAACTGGTATCCCTGACAAACCGTTGATTGATCCGACTGTGGCTCAGGAACGTTTTGTATTGAAGCCGCTTTGATTGGTAAAAACATTGCACCAGGCCTTTATCGTTCATTTGCTTTTTGAAGACTGGACTTGGGTGGAGAAAGATCAAGTTCAGAAAGCTAGGCAGAAGCACGTGCTCAGATGAAGCAGGATGTACAACTGGACATTTCTGGATCAGATTGGACGCTCGATGATTGAAATTGCTAGAAATAACGCCGAAGAAGCTGGAGTGGCGGATTCGATTTTTATTTAAGCAAATGCGCTACAAAGATTTACATACAGATAAGATAAACGGTGTCATTATTTCTAATCCTCCTTACGGGGAACGTCTCTTTAGATGATTCAGCTGTTACAAAGCTTTATCAAGAGATGGAGAAACTTTGCCCTTTACAAACCTGGAGTAAATTTATTTTGACTAGCGACGAAGCATTTGAAAGCAAATATGGTAGTTCTGCTGATAAGAAAAGAAAGCTCTACAATGGAACATTGAAGGTTGATTTGTATCAATATTTTTGGCCAAAGAGTCAAGCGTCAATTGAGAGATAGAAAGGACGAATATGAGCAAGAAAAAGAAAACGCCGATGAATCAAGATCAAGAATCGATTCTAGATTTTGAAGTAGCAAAGGAAATGACGATTGGACAAGCAGTCAGAAAAAGCGAAGAATTAGAAGCGGGCGTCCATGAAGATGATAATGTTTTAGATAAATATATCAAACAACATCGCCAAGAAATCGAAGCCGGCAAGTTTGCTGCAACAACTACAGTTGACAGAAGAAAATATTGAGATTGGAGAAAAAGAAGATTTAGAAGAAGTTCTTGACACAGAAATGCTAATAAGCGACGAAACAGACGTTCCTGATTCTGAAATTCAAGACTTAGATGCAGAAGTCAGTCAAGCATTTTGGACGAAGTGGTATCTGATTCAAGATTAGAGGATGAACTAACTGAAGTTGCTGAGGAAAACGCTTCTGAATCGAGAAGAAAACCAAAGTCTAATAGTCCTTATTGGACTTGTAAGTGTATTTGCGGTGGCAGGGATTGCTGCAACAGCTTTATTTTTACAATCAATAGGAACCAGGCTAGTAGAACGACAAGTGATTCTAGTAGTCAGACAAGTCAAAAACAAGTTCTAATAGCTCGAGCTCTGAAAAACAAAGCTTTGAAAGCCTTTAATAGCTTGTAGGATTCTCTTTCTTCACAGATAAGAATAAACTGGCAATTAACAAATAGAGTTTTTCGAATTTAGAGCAATTAAAAACCAAGTTAGAATCGTTGAAAAATAGTAAGGAGTATGCAGTAGCAAAAGCGAAGTATGAAAACTTGGTCAAACAAGTCTCTGCTATCCAAGCGGTCAATGCTCAATTTGAAAACACCAGTTATCAAAGACGGTGTGTTAGACACAAATGCTAAGGTCAAGAGTGGTGCTACTTTTGCGGTAACAAAGACAGGAAATGACAATCTAGACAAACTTTAGCTCTGCTATTAGTCAAGGAAAAGGTCAGCAGACATTGGCGTCGCACAGGTAGTCAAGGAGCGTCTTCAGCTGATTCACCTTCTAGTGCTTCTCAGGAAGCTCCTGTAGCTAGTGCGGATCAATCAGCAAATACGAATGCTGGCATTGGACAAACAAGTACAGGTGTTGCCCTTCAACGAAATTTAAGTCGTGTTCCTTATAATCAAGCCCTTATTAATGATGCTGCTAATGCTGCGTGGAGCTTTAATCCTGGAATTTTAGAAAATATTTTACAGGTCTCACGTGAACGTGGGTATATCACTGGAAATCAGTACATTATCGAGAAAGTAACTATTATAAAATGGAATGGCTATTATAACTCTTTAAACCAGATGGTACCTATCTATTTAGTATCAATTGTAAAACGGGTTATTTCGTTGGAAAATGGTTCAGGTTATGCAGATGCTTTTAGACTATTATAAAAATCTCAAGTCTTTAAGACTTGAGATCTGTCTCTATCAGACAATATGACGTTTAAAAAGGATCATCTGATATTCCTTGTTTTAGAATTAATTTAGCCCACTCCTTAGCTGAAAAAAGACTATGATCTTTATAGTTTCCGCAGGATTCAATAGTAGTGCCAGGGACATCTTCCCAAGTAGTTGCTTCAGCGATTTCTTCAAGGCAAGATTTGATAACTCATAGCAATTTCGTTGTAGTGTGCTGTCCCCACATGATCATAGTAGGAAATCCTGTTCGGCATCCAAAAAGGTGAGCAATCAATTAGACCGTCGATACGCTGACGAATCAGCATGGCTAGAAGATGTTCTGATTGTATGTAGGCCAGCTGTTGAATAGAGTCTCTCATTTGGTTGGACGAGTCTGGATATCAAAGTTTGAAAATGACATCTCCTTTAGGTCCACTCTTTTCTCCAATAAGACGCACATATGGTGCTTTAACGATGGTGTGGTCTAATTCAAAACTTTCAACAATGACTTTTTAGGCATATCTCCTTTGTAATTCATTTTATAGTTTGATTATAATAAATATTTTTACGAAAAATAATTTTTCTAAAATACCATATAGAATAAGGATTTGCTTTGAAATTCAATAAAATAATATAAGAAATCGCCTTCTTTTTGATACAAAATCAGTTTGTTTATTTTGACTAAAATTTATGATAAAAATAAATAGAATTCTACTAATTCAACTTAAAATAAATTAATGAGGTAAAAACATGGTAAATATTCTAGTTCTTGTTTTTGCCGTCATCATTGGTTTAGTCATTGATATGTAAGTATCTCGGCTCGAATGAAATCATCAAAAGAAGCTGCAGAACTCTACTCTTTGAATGCTGAACAAGAAGCAACGAATTTACGCGGACAAGCCGAACGAGAAGCAGATATGATCCGAAAGGATGCAGAACGGAGACGAATTCTGCTTTAAAAAGAAGCACTCTTTGGAGGCAAAAAGAAGAAGCCAGAAAATATCGAGAAGAAGTTGAAGCAGAGTTTAAGTCTGAACGCCAAGAGCTGAAACAAATGGAAAGTCGCTGACGGAGCGTTCACTAGTCTTGATCGCAAAGATGATAATCTCGACCAACAAAGAACAATTACTCGAACAGAAAGAACAAAGTCTTTCAGATAAAAACTAAATACATTGATGAGCGGGAAGAGCGACCAGCGGAGCTTGAAAAACAAAAAGAAGCTGAACCAGAAAGGGTTGCTTCTTTCGCAAAAACGAAAGCGCTGATTTGATTCTTTTCTCAAACAGAAGAAAAAGCTAACCAAAGAAATTGCGAGTGCGTATCCGTGAAGCGGAACAAGAGGTCAAAGAACGCTCAGATAAGATGGCAAAGGACATCCTAGTACATGTTAGTGCAACGTATTGCTGGCGATTATGTGGCTGAGCAAACAAACTCACAGTTCACTTGCCTGACGATGCTATGAAAGGTCGAATTATCGGTCGAGGAAGGTCGAAATATCCGGACCTTTGAAAGCCTGACGGGAATTGATGTGATTATCGATGATACACCGGAGATGTTGTAACCTTTGTCTGGCTTTTGATCCTGTTCGTCGCGAAATTGCCTCGTATGACAATGGAGGCTCTTCAAAGGATGGTCGCATCCATCCAGCTCGTATTGAGGAGTTGGTGGAAAAGAACCGCTTAGAAATTGATAATCGTATTCGAGAATACGGTGAAGCTGCGGCATATGAGATTGGTGCTCCAAATCTCCATCCTGATTTGATGAAGATTATGGGACGTTTGCAACTCCGGCAACTTTTATGGTCAAAAATGTGTTGCGTCATTCGATTGAAGCTGCGAAGCCAGCAGGAGTTATTGCTGTGAACTCGGTGAAAATGCAACATTGGCTCGTCGAGCAGGCTTCCTGCATGACATTGGTAAGGCGATTGACCGAGAAGTGGAAAGGGAAGCCACGTTGAAATTGGTACTGAGCTCGCTCGTAAGTACAAAGAACATCCAGTTGTTGTCAATACCATTGCCAGTCACCATGGAGATGTAGAGCCTGAGAGCGTTATTGCAGTGATTGTTGCTGCAGCGGATGCTTTGAGTGCAGCTCGTCCAGGTGCTCGTAGCGAATCCTCAGAAAGCTACATTAAACGATTGCATCGATTTAGAAGAAATCGCAAATGGCTTTGATGGTGTTAAACTAGCTTTGCTTTTCATGCTGGCGTGAAATTCGGATTATGGTTCATCCTGAGCAGATTAAGGATGATAAGGTGACGATCTTAGCCCACGATGTTCGTGAGAAGATTGAAAACAATCTAGAATATCCAGGAAAATATCAAGGTTACTGTTATCCGTGAATCGTGTGCCGTTGATTATGCTAAAATAGAGAAAAACAGCTTACGGGCTGTTTTTCTTTTGCGATAGATTAGTCATAAAAAGCAGTTGAAAAATCTACTATTTTTGGTACACTAGGTAAAAAGACTGTGAAGGAGAACAAATGACGGAACGTGGCTTGTTAATCGTCTTTTTCTGGTCCATCAGGTGTCGGAAAAGGGACGGTTAGACGTGAGATTTTTGAAAGTTCAGAAAATCAATTTCAGTACCTGTATCCATGACAACACGCCCACAAAGCCCAGGCGAAGTGGATGGTGTGGATTACTTTTTAGAACTCGAGAAGAATTTGAAGAGTTGATTCGCCAAGGGCAGATGTTGGAATATGCTGAATACGTTGGAAATTATTACGGTACGCCATTGACTTATGTAAATGAAACATTAGACAAAGGAATTGATGTCTTTCTTGAAATAGAAGTGCAAGGAGCACTCCAAGTCAAGAAAAAAGTTCCAGATGCGGTCTTCATTTTCTTGACGCCACCTGACTTAGAGGAGTTACAGGATCGTTTGGTTGGTCGTGGGACAGATAGCGCCGACGTGATTGCTAAAACGAATCGGAAAAGCGAAAGAAGAGATTGCTTTAATGCGTGAGTATGATTATGCCATTGTTAATGATGAGGTTAGTTTAGCTGCTGAACGTGTAAAGCGTGTGATTGAAGCAGAGCACTTCCGAGTTGATCGCGTCATTGGACACTACCAAGATATGATCAAGCATCTCGGCAGTCGTAAGATAAAGATTAGAAATTAGGTAAAAATTATGATAGTTAAACCGTCTATTGATACCTTGTTGGATAAGGTACTCATCTTAAGTATTCATTGGTTATTCTTGAAGCGAAACGTGCATGAATTCAGAAGCAGCGCAGCAGCAACGCAAGAATTTAAATCTGTAAAGTCAACACTTCGTGCATTAGAAGAAATTGAATCAGGTAATGTAACGATTCATCCGGATCCAGAAGGAAAACGTGAAGCTGTTCGTCGCCGTGCGGAAGAAGAGCGTTTACGAAGAGAAGAAGAAGAGCGTAAAATTAAAGAGCAAATCGCTAAAGAAAAAGAAGAAGGCGAAAAATCTAAGATTGGGGGAACTCAATCTTATTTTTCTATTACGATTACTTTTTCGGTATAATAAAAGAAGTATATTTCTTAGAAAATAGTTTCTACGCATTTAAAAATGAGAAAGAGAGGAGAGGAAATGTTAGTTGCGAAAGTTATTGTAGATATCCCGTTAATGCAGACAGATAAGCCATATAGTTATGCAGTTCCTCTGAATTCTCTCAGGCTTTTGCAAATAGGGATGCGAGTTCATGTTCCGTTTGGAAAGGCTAACTGATTGATCCAAGGGATAGTGCTTGATATCTCAAGAGGAAGAAGAAACAGAGCTAAAAAGAGCTTGTGAAGTCTTTGGATTTTAGTCCTGTTTTTGAATGATGAGCAACTTTGGCTGGTTGATCAATTACGTAAGACTGTCTCTTATAAAATATCACTTTTTAAAAAGCCATGCTGCCTAATTTTTAAATTCGTCCTATGACAAGATTCTTTATCCAACAGAAAAATTATCATATGAGGAAAAGTTGATGTATTTATGACCAATCTTGCCTTCATTTTTTCTGATTTAGATAAGAAACGCCAGGCAAGATTCATGCGTCTTTGTCAGTTAGGAAAGCTTCGCTTAGGAATATCGCTACAGATAACAAGCAAGTAAAGACCGAAAAATGGTATCGCAAATAAAGAGGCATTGACATCGGCTGTTATTTCAGGCGTGCGAAAAGAAAAACTTGAGTTGAAAGATTATTTGTACAGTACTAAGAGCAGGAAAGCTTTATTATCAGACCCTAAGAAAAGACTTTTTCTAGGAGTTGGTGCAATATTTTATTGACCAAGACTTGATTGAGATTGAAGAAAAGAAGTGAGTCGCACAGCTAGAATATTTTGATAGAGAACGCCAGGATAAAAACTTGTAGTTAAATGAGGAACAGCAATTTGCTGTTACAGAAATCACAAAAATATAGGAATCATGCCCGATTTTACTAGAAGGAATCACGGGGAGCGGTAAGACTGAGGTATATCTGACAGTCATTGAACAAGCTTTGCAAAAAAATAAAACGGCTATTATGCTGGTGCCAGAAATTTCTCTGACACCGCAAGTGACAGATCGTTTCATTGCTCGCTTTGGGAGATCAAGTGGCAATTTTGCACTCTGGCCTCATCTAATGGGGAGAAGTATGATGAGTGGCGAAAAGTCGAAAGAGGAGATGCCAAGGTTGTTGTAGGAGCGCGGTCAGCTATTTTTGCTCCATTGAAAAATATAGGCGTCATTATCATGGATGAGGAGCATGAGTCTTCCTATAAGCAGGATGCAAATCCCCGCTACCATGCTCGTGAGGTTGCAGTATTAAGAGCCCAGTATAATCAAGCAGCCTCGTTTTAGGCTCTGCGACTCCAAGCTTAGAAACAAGAGCGAGAGCAGGCAAGGACGCTATCAATTTTTACGATTGACACAAAGGGCAAATCCATTAGCTAAGATGCCTCAAGTTCAAGTGATTGATTTTCGTGATTATATCGGTCAAAATGAAGCAAGCAACTTTACACCTCTTCTTTTGGAGGCTATCAAAGAACGTTTGGAACGACGAGAACAGGTTGTGCTTATGCTCAATCGGCGCGGTTACTCTAGCTTTTGTGATGTGCAGAGTGGGACAGTGGATACTTGTCCAAACTGTGATATTTCCCTGACTTTGCATATGGATACTAAGACAATGAACTGCCACTATTAGTGGCTTTTACAAAGGACATACCTCATGTCCCGTCCAAACTGCTCTAGTAGAAGTATGCGTTATTATGGAACGGGGACTCAAAAGGCTTATGATGAATTGGAAAAGGCTTTTCCTCATGCTCGAATTTTGAGAATGATGCAGATACCACTCGCAAAAAGGTAGTCATGAGCAAATATTAGAAGCATTTGGTCGAAAGGAAGCTGATATCTTACTGGGGACCCAGATGATCGCTAAGGGACTGGATTTTTCCTGATGTCACGTTAGTAGGTGTCAAATGCAGACACCGCCCTGAATTTGCCAGATTTTCGCTCTTCTGAGCGGACTTTTCAGCTGTTGACTCAGGTAGCTGGTCGAGCAGGTCGAGCGGACAAAGAAGGTCAGGTGTTGATTCAGTCTTATAATCCCTCATCACTATGCGATCGAATTTGCAAGAAGGCAGGATTACGAAGGTTTTTCAACCATGAAATGAACCTTCGTAGGCAAATTAGGTTATCCACCTTATTATTTTACTGTTGATTGACCCCTGTCTCACAAAGATGAGGAATTTTTAGTCAAAAATCGTACCAAGCTCTAGATATTTTACGGGTCAGGTTTTGTCTGATCAAGTGAAAATTCTCGGCCCTACGCCAAAAACCTATCGCTCGCACGCATAATCTCTACCATTATCAAATTTTACTGAAATATCGTTTCGAGGATCATTTACAAAAAACCTTGGATCGTATGTTAGAGTGGACTCAAGATAGGGAGAATAAAGACTTGCGTGTTAGTATTGATAATGAGCCCTCAAAATTTTATGTAAAAGGAAAAACATATGACAAAAATCATTTTTATGGGAACACCAGATTTTTCAGCAAATCTGTTTTAAAAGGATTGTTGAAAGCAAGCAGTACGAAATTGTGGCGGTTGTGACGCAGCCTGATCGTGCAGTTGGTCGAAAAAAGGAAATTCGCATGACACCAGTGAAAGAGCTTGCGCTGTCCTACGATTTACCGATTTACCAACCAGAAAAATTGTCGAATAGTCCTGAGTTAGATGAATTGATGACACTCGGAGCAGACGGAATTATAACCGCTGCATTTGGGCAATTTTACCAAGTCGACTATTAGATAGTGTGGCTTTTGCTGTCAATGTCCATGCCCTCACTGTTGCCCAAATATCGTGGTGGAGCGCCGATCCATTATGCTATTATCAATGGTGAGAAAGAAGCTGGCGTCACCATTATGGAAATGGTTAAGGAAATGGATGCTGGTGATATGGTTGCTAGTCGATCAACTACGATTGAAGATAGTGACAATGTGGGGACTCTTTTGAAAAGCTCGCTGTTATCGGCAGAGACCTTTTTGCTAGAGTGCTTGCCAGCATATATTGCAGTCGAACCCAAGCTCTATTGCACAGGATGTTCGTCAAGTCACTTTTTCACCAAATATCACACCAGAAGAAGAGCGAATTGATTGGCAGAAAAACGAATCGCCAGATATTCAATCATATTCGAGGTATGTATCCATGGCCAGTTGCTCATACTTTGTGGCAAGGAGAACGATTTAAAATCTATGAAGCTACCCTTGCTGATGGCACAGGTAAACCAGGTGAGAGATTTTAGAAAGTCGGAAAGAAACACTTAGTCGTTGCAGCTGGTGAGGGGCAATTTTCGCTTCAGACGGTTCAGCTGCAGGCAAGCCCAAAATGAGTATTGCTGATTTTTAAATGGATCAGGCCGAAAACTTAGCAGTAGGAGATAAATTTGGAATCTAAAAGAAAAAGTGCGCGTCAAACCGTTTTAATGATCTTAGAAGATGCTTTTGATAGAGGAGCTTTTTCAAATATTGCCCTCGAACAAGGCATCTAAATAGCAATCAACTCCTCCCATAAGGACAAAGCCTTAGTGACAGAGATTGTTTATGGAACTGTGGCGCGCAAGCTGACGTTAGAATGGTACCTATCTCACGTTATCGAGGATAGAGATAAGCTGGACTTTTGGCTTTATGTACTTTTGTTATTAAGTCTTTATCAGATGATTTACTTAGATAAAAATCCCTGTTCATGCTGTGATTCATGAGGCGGTAGAAATTGCTAAGAAACGTAAGCAAGGTGCAGAAAAATTTACGAATGCTATTCTACGCAGAATTGAGCGAGAGGGTGTGGCTGATATTGACCCTCATTAAGCGAAAAAACAAACGCTATTCTATCCAATATTCAACACCTGTCTGGTTAGTGAAGGCTCTGATAGAAGAGTATGGAGAAGAACGCTCCTTATTAATTTTAAATAGTTTATTTGATCGCAATAAAGCTAGCATTCGTGTGATGGACGAGCGCAGAATTAAAAGAGATTTTAGAAGCAGAGGACTCATTGTTGGCTCCTTCGGCACTGGTCAAAAAGCAGGGGCACTTTTTGCTAGGTCATGAGCTTTTTGCAGATGGTAGCATTACGATCCAAGATGAGTCTAGTCAGTTGGTAGCACCGACTCTAGACATTCAGGGAAACGAAGAGGTTTTAGATGCCTGTAGTGCACCTGGTGGAAAGACCTTACATATAGCTTCATATTTGTCGAGTGGACGCGTGATGGTTTTTAGATTTATATGACCACAAGCTACTAGTTAATAGAAGATGCCGAAAAACGCTTGGGATTGGCAGATAAAATAGAAACAAAAACTAGATGCCAGAAAGGCTCATGAAGAATTTGGGAAAGATGCTTTCGATAAAATTTTGGTAGATGCTCCCTGCTCAGGTATGGGGCTCTTACGACGAAAAACCCCGACATCAAATATAACAAAGAAAATGTAGATTTTTCTCTTTGCATTCAGCTAGAGATATTGGATAGCGTTTGTCAAAGTTTGAGAAAAGGTGGTATAATAACCTATAGTATCGTGCACGATATTTTCACAAGAAAAATAGTCAGGTGGTTTTATGTTTTTAGAAAATCATCCAAATTTTTTGGAGCAAGTGATATTAGAATGCATGACAGAAAAGATATTCTAAAAAGATGGATGTATCTAATTACGCCTGAGTTAGTATGGAAGTGATGGATTTTTATCAGCCAATTTAGGAGAATATCTTAATTGAGGAGGACACTGACAGAATGGAAAAATAGCATTATTAATAGATGTTGGTCAAAACGGACAACAATCAAGACTTCGCCAATCATTTTGTCAATCGTGCTGGAAATGCCTTTGATCGTTTTGGCAGATGGTAGGAGGACACCGTGCTGGTAATATTGCCAGGAGATGACGGTGACTGATTTAGAGCTGCTTGGGTGGATACCCAGATTGATTCTATTAATGGTGTGAGAGAATGGTTCGCAGAATATTTAGAAGCTGAGAACAGAAAGATTCACGAAATAGGTCGTCGGATGAATATAAAGGAATGGGAACGACGCTTGAAGCGCTTGCTCTTATTGGAAATCAAGCGATTTATGCTCATGTAGGGGATTCACGGATTGGTCTCGTGCGTGGGGAAGACTATAAACAGCTAACAAGCGACCATTCTTTAGTAAATGCTCTTTTGAAAGCTGGTCAAATTACAGCCGAAGAAGCTGAGCGTCATCCCCAAAGAAATATCATAACTCAATCCATTGGACAAAAAGATGAAATTCAACCAGACTTTGGAATCATTAGACTGGAAGAAGGAGACTATATTGTAATGAACAGTGATGGTTTGTCCAATATGGTATCTGGTAGCGAAATTTACGATATTTTAATGAGTGATTTATCTCTGACTGAAAAAGCTCAAACTTTAATTCGCTTTGCCAATAATGCAGGGGACTAGATAATATTACAGTAGCTCTTGTGTATTTTGACAAGGAGGACGAAGCATGATTCAAATCGGCAAAATCTTTGCCGGACGATATAAAATCATCAAACAAATCGGTCGCGGAGGAATGGCAGATGTATACCTCGCTAAAGATTTGATTTTGGATGGTGAGGAAGTGGCGGTAAAGGTACTTAGAACCAATTACCAGACTGATCCTATCGCTGTTGCGCGTTTTCAGCGAGAAGCACGCGCTATGGCTGATTTAGATCATCCACATATCGTTCGTATCACTGATATTGGTGAGGAAGATGGGCAGCAATATCTTGCCATGGAATATGTTGCTGGACTTGACCTCAAACGATACATAAAGGAGCACGCTCCTCTGTCAAACGAAGAGGCAGTTCGTATAATGGGGCAGATCCTTCTTGCGATGCGGTTGGCTCATACACGTGGAATTGTCCATCGTGATTTAAAACCGCAAAATGTCCTCTTAACCCCAGATGGCAATGCTAAAGTAACAGATTTTGGTATCGCAGTAGCTTTTGCAGAGACTAGTCTTACACAGACAAATTCAATGCTTGGAAGTGTACATTATTTGTCACCAGAGCAGGCGCGTGGTTCAAAAGCGACTTTCCAGAGTGACATCTATGCTATGGGAATTATTTTTCATGAAATGCCAACAGGACATATTCCCTTATGATGGAGATAGTGCAGTAAACGATAGCTCTTCAGCATTTTCAAAAACCACTCCCATCAATCATTTCTGAGAATGCAAATGTTCCTCAGTCACTGAGAATGTTGTTATTAAAAGCAACAGCCATTAACAGACCGCTATCATAAAGTGTGTCTGATATGTATGTTGATCTATCCAGTTGCTTGTCTCCTGAAACGTCGCAACGAGAGAAAACGTGTTTTTGATGATACAAGCAAAGCAGATACTAAGACTTTACCAAAGATTCCACAAGTTGAAATCTCCAGTAGCTTCTAGGATAAAAATGAACCAGCAGTAGAAGCAACACCCAAAAATACATCAGACGAAATCTCTATCAAAACCAAAGAAGAAACGTCATGTAAACTAGATGATAAAAGTTTTGTCTGCGCTATTTTAGTTAGTCATCGCTTCTTTTCTTCACGTTACCTACCTGACACCTTCCACATTCCAGATGTCCCAGGCAAGACATCAGTTGAGGAGCCCGTGCAGCATGATTGAAAAAGTCAATTTAAAAGTTGATAAAGAAATCGAAGAAAATAGCGATGAGGTTCCATCTGGGTCTGTTATCCAGAACAGATCCTGCTGCAGGAACGCAACGAAAAGAAGGAAGTGCAGTTAATTTAATTGTTCTAAAGGAGCCAAGACGTTGATCATGGAGAACTATATTGGACAAACGTCAGCTCAAGCTATTGAGAGTTTGACAGATGTCTATAAAGTTTCAAAAAGCAATATCAAGGTTGAAGAAGTGGAGACCAATGATGTAGAAGAAGGGACAATCTTTGAACAAAGTCCGGCTGCAGGTGCAACTTATGATGTAACATCTAGCAAAAAGATTACGAAAGTAGCAAAACCGTTTCCACGGTTGATATGCCAAATTTTCCGTAGTCTTCAATACACATATGCGAATGCACGTAATCTATTTGATTTCTTTGGGGATTCCTTCCAGTAATATTGAACGGGTAGTGGATCGATCAGTTGTATCTAGCCAGTCAGATCTGGTGACTTCACAATCTCCCGCAACTGGACCGGTTAATCCTAAGAAAGTTAAGGTAGACCTTGTATGTGACCGAAGCGACAACGCAAAGCTCAAGTTCTAGCTCGTCATCAAATGGACGAACTCATCATCTAGTTCTTCAGATGATACAGCATCTAGCTCGAGCTCATCACATCATGATTAATCTAGAGTAGTCCGAAAGGGCTACTTTTCTATGTTTATAGTGTGTCTTTTGACTGACAAAAGAAAATAGAATTTCCTACTCTAGCCTGATAAAAAATTCTAAAATTTTGCTACAATAGAATTACAGAAAGGACAGACGATATGAAAAATCCAATTTTTGTCTTCATAGAAGCCGTTTTTGCTGACAATGGCTTTTATCACGATTGTGGCAGATGATTTCTTCCGATTTATTTTTTTCTCTGTTTTGTTTTTGCTGTTATTGTATTATTATCTTGGCAAACAGAGAGGAAACTTTTTCTTAGTAACAGCCTCCATCCTCTTGTTCTTTATGATGATGGCAAATCCATTTGTCATAGGAGCTGTTTTATTTGCTGTTGTTTATGGATTAATCGTCGCATTTCCTTATATGTATAAAGATAATGGTTCGACGCATCTTGAATTTGAAGAGGATACGGTTGTTAGGCGGGAAAAATCGATGGTTAGGTGATTTACACCATTTTTGCTTCTCATGATGATTGTCGGTTCGATGATATTAACCTTTTTCGAATGGTAGGAAAAGATACGATTCATTTAGAAGAAGTTATCTTAACGAATCATGATAACGTCATTGTGCTACGAAAAGGATTCGGAGATACAAAAATTATTGTTCCTGTGGACGTTGCAGTGAGCTTAAAAAGTAACAATAGCATGTATGGACAGCTTATCTTTTTCGAACAGCCTATTCGTGATTTAAGAAATGAAAGCATTTCCCTTGTTACCTCAGATTTTAAGCGGTCAAATAAGAGTGTAAAAAGTAGTCATTGCTAATTTAGTTGGAAATATAGAGGTTGTTCGTAAATGAGAAAATCATACTATTTTTGTACTGCTCTTCTACTCACTACTATCTCAGCCATTATTGTTCATTATGTATTCAGTTTATTTAACTTTCAATGGCAGAGTGCTTTTGAAATATTCAGACTTTACAAAAATTTATTTTCGTACTTTTTCTTAACGATGATCTTTAACCATTTTTATTGTTACTAGTTATGAAATTTGTACAAATGGCAACATTATCTTCTATCATATCCGCTATATTTTTGGACGGACAAACCTATCTCGGCCCAGTCATCAGGTGGATATTGATCGTGATTTCATAAAATTGCTACTAAGTTAACTCTCTTAACTGAAAAATTTACAAAAATCTGAGAATCAAGTATTACAGAAGAAGTTATTATAGAAAAAGAACGACGACGGATTGCTCCGGGATTTACATGATACAGTCAGTCAGGAATTATTTGTTGCTAATATGATTCTATCTGGAATTGCTGGCCGATTGGATTCGTTAGAAAACATAAAGTAGCACAGCAATTACAAAGTGTGACAGCTATCTTGATACCGCTCAAAAAGATTTGCGAGTATTACTCCTTCATCTGCGACCGATAGAGTTAGAAGGTAGAAGTTTGGTTGCAGGTCTGGAAGTTATTGTAAAAGAATTGACGGATAAGAGCGATATTGAAGTGCATTTTCGAACATCGTTGATCGTATTCCCCAAAAATCGAAGAGCATATTTTCCGTATTGCCCAAGAGATTATCAGCAATACCTTACGTCACGCAAAAGCTAGTCGTTTAGATGTATACCTTTATCAAAAATAAGAATGAAAGTTCAACTAAAAATGTCTGACAATGGTATTGGCTTTCATCGCGAGAAGCTAGATGAAGTCAGTTATGGATTGAAAAATATAGAAGAGCGAGTATATGATATGGCTGGTGAGATCCAAATTTTAACAGCGCCAAAACAAGGTGTCGCAATTGATATTCGAGTGCCATTGCTAGAAGGAAGTGAAAGATAATATGAGAATTTTATTGGTAGATGATCATGAAATGGTTCGTCTAGGTCTAAAAAGCTACTAGATTTACAGGCAGATGTAGATGTTGTAGCGGAAAGTGCAGATGGACGTGCGGGGTAGAGAAGGCCTTAGAGCTTCGCCCTGATGTTATCGTAATGGATATCGTCATGCCAGAAATGAATGGTATAGAAGCAACATTGGCTATCCTCAAAAGAGTGGCCCAGAAGCTCAAATTTTAATTTTTAACCTCTTATTTAGATAATGAAAAAATCTACCCTGTTCTAGATGCAGGTGCAAAGGGCTATATGCTAAAAACTTCAAGTGCAGACGAAATCTTACAAGCTCATTCGAAAAGTGGCAAAAGGAGAAATTGCGATTGAAACAGAGGTTAGTAAAAAAAGTACAGTACCATCGCAATCATATAGAATTACATGAAGATTTAAACCGCGCGTGAACGGGATATTTTTAGGATTATTAGCTAAAGGCTATGAAAATCAACGCATTGCTGATGAACTTTTTATTTCCCTAAAAACTGTAAAAACTCATGTTTCAACATTTTATCTAAATTAGAAGTAGGAGATCGAACACAAGCAGTTGTATACGCCTTTCAACACCATCTGGTTCCCCAAGAAGACTTTTTAAGCTACGCAATACGAGTGATTTACTTTGATAGGATAGGGAATTCATCCTCAAAGTTTTGTGGTATAATAAGAACATCGCATAAGAAGAGGAAAGTATGGACGCAAAATTAAGATACAAAAGCAAAAAGATTAAAATTGTCTTTTTTGATATTGATGATACGTTGAGAGTAAAAGACACTGGCTATATGCCAGCCAGTGTTCGTGAAGTTTTTCGATCTCTAAAAGAAAAAGGTATTTTAACAGGGATAGCTAGTGGACGTGGAATTTTTGGTGTCGTGCCTGAGATTCGTGAGCTAGAACCGGATTTCTTCGTAACGCTCAATGGAGCATATGTCGAAGATAAAAGGAAAACGTTGTTTATCAACAACCAATTGCAAAAAGAACTAGTCGAAAAATATATTGCTTGGACCAAAGAAGTAGGAATTGATTATGGACTTGTTGGCAGTCACAGTGCTAGCTCTGTCCAAGCGTAGTTCTTGATTAATAATGCCATTGATATCGTTTTATGATCACTTTGCCGGTCAATCCTGAATTTTATCAATCAGAAAATGTTTTATCAAATGTGGACTTTTTGAGGATCAAGGCGACAATTTGCAGTTGCCGGATGATTTATCAAAAGATTTACGGATGGTTCGCTGGGCATCCTCATTCCTCAGATGTCGTGTCAGCTAAGGGTTCTAAAGCTAGTGGTGTTCAAAAAGTCATAGAAAACTAGGCTCGAAGCCAGAAAACCTTTTGGTTTTTGGAGACGAATTGAATGATTTAGAATTGTTTGATTATGCAGGGATGAGGATTGCGATGAAGAAATCACATCCGCAAAATACTTGAAAAAGCAGATTACATAACAAAATCAGTAGAAGAAGATGGTATCTTTTGATGCCTTGGAGAAGCTAGGAATGGTAGAAAAAGAATTGCATTTCCCAACAAATAGAAGTTGAAAAATAAGGGACCTATTGTTGACAATTAAGACGAATCATGGCGATATGAAATTAGTATTATTTCCAGAACAAGCGCTAAAAACAGTTGCTAATTTTATCGCACTTGCAAAAGATGGCTATTACGATGGTGTCATTTTTCCATCGCATTATCCCAGATTTTATGATTCAAAGGTGAGATCCGACAGGAACCGGAATGGGGGTGAATCCATCTATGGTGAAAAGTTTTGAAGATGAATTTTCACCAGAATTATATAATATTCGAGGGGTTTATCTATGGCCAATGCAGGCCCCTGAATACAAATGGTAGTCAATTTTTTATTGTTCAAAATTCTAAACTTCCATATTCCGCTAAAGAGCTCAGTCGCGGAGGATGGCCGAAAGAAATCGCAGAAATTTATGCTCGTACAGGAGGAACGCCACATTTAGACCGACGTCATACAGTGTTTGGTCAACTCCTAGATGAACAGTCCCATCGGGTCTTAGATGAAATTGCTCAAGTAGAAAACCGGAGCAATGGATAAAGCCTAGTCGAAGATGTTGTTATCGAGACGATTGAGGTTGAGAACGAGATGAAAATTGGTGATAAATTAAGTGGCATAATTACAGGAATTCAGCCTTATGGTGCTTTTGTGGAGTTGGAATCTGGTGTTACAGGCTTGATTCATATTTCTGAGATAAGGACAGGCTACATAGATGATATTCATAATCTTCTTTCTGTCGGAGATACGGTAGAAGTCCAAGTTTCTAGATTTTGATGAGTTTACTAAAAAGCTAGTCTTTCAATGCGCACATTGAAGAAGAAAAACACCGTTTCCCAAAAACGCCATCGTTTCTCAAAATGATCGTCATAAATTTGGCTGTTCCCCATTGGCTAAAAGCATCCCTATTTGGACGGAAGAGTCCTTGCAGTTTTTAGCCCAACAAAAAGATGAAAAAAATCATCCTGAAAAATAGGATGATTTTTCTTTATATATTGACAAGTTATTCATCAAACCCATACAATGCTGTTGACAAGTATCGCTCACGTTATCTGGAGCTAAGCTAATACTCCTTTTCCTAGCTTTTTAGCCACTTCGATTGCCGCAGAAAATAGCTGCAGCAGATGAAATTCCTACAAGGAAACCTTTCATAGCCACCAATTTTCTGACCGAGATTTAATGTTTGCTCTGATGATACGCGAATGATACCATCATAAGCCGAAGTATCCAATGTATCAGGAATAAAACCAGCAGATAACCCTTGGATTTTATGAGGTCCAGGTTTTTCTCCAGAAAGAACGGCTGACTCATCTGCTTCTACAGCATAAACTTTAATAGAAGAGTTTACTTTTTTGAGTGCATGTGAGACACCGGATATAGTGCCACCTGTACCAACTCCCCAACGAAAGCGTCTCAACCCAGTTTCTCCAAAAGCAGCGATGATTTCAGCGCCTGTTGTCCGTTCATGAACCTCTGGATTAGCTGGATTGTTAAATTGTAGTGGCAACCAACCATTACGTTCTTGTGCGATTTCTTGTGCTTTAGCAATAGCACCTTTCATCCCTTCACTTCCAGGAGTTAGTACCAGTTCAGCTCCATAAGCCTGGATGATTTTGCGGCGCTCAACACTCATGGTCTCAGGCATCACGATAACTACCTTGTATCCTTTAGCAGCGCGACCCAAGAAAGACCATCCCAGTGTTTCCACTTGTTGCTTTCTACAATGGTTCCTCCAGGTTTTAAAGTGCCATCTTGCTCGGCTCGCTTCAATCATGCTTAAAGCGATCCTGTCTTTAACTGAAGAACTGGGATTAAATGCCTCTAATTTTACATAAACATCAGCCGCATCTTCAGGAACCAAATGATTTAATTTGACAATGGGAGTATTTGCCGATTAATTCAGTAATATTGTTGTACAATTTAGACATAACGTCACCTCACGAAATTTTATTAAAGAAAGTATAAAATGAAAATTAGAATTTGTAAAATATAAAAAAGCTATGAGAGTCATAGCTTTTCTTTATAACATTACGAGATAGGCACTTCTACCTTTCGAACACCTTGATTGGTAAGCGTGATTTTACCATTGAAAGAATTAATCAATGCATTCTCAATCCTAGATTTGATCATTTTTATCAACAAAAATAGAGGTAGATACCGTATCTGTAAATTCACTATCAAGCTCAGTAAGATTTTTCAGCTTTTAAAAAATTTCCATATTCTTGATATTGGCTATAAGATAATTGTAATCTTAAGCTCTACTTGTTCCTTTATTTCACAACACCAATTTCTTTGATAGCAAGTGCAACGCTACCAGCATAAGCTCGAAATTAATCCGCCTGCCCCTAATTTGATTCCGCCGAAGTAACGCGTGACAACAGCACACAAATTAGTGAGTTGATGATTTTCAAAACGCCAACATCGGAACACCTGCAGTACCGCTGGGTTCGCCATCATCACTTGTACGTTTGATTTCTCCTTTTTCACCAATAATAAAAGCGGAGCAATTATGGGTTGCCTTATGATGTTCTATGGAAGTAATAAAAATCTCTGGCTTCCTCTTCGGTTGTGACGACGTTTTATATGACAAATAAAACGAGTTTCTTGATTTCATCTTCCACTATGCCATCTTGTTTAATTGTTCTAAATTCCATAAATTTATTTTATTAAAAACTACGGATTTTTTCCAAAAATGCGAATTAAAAGTTATGTTAGAATTACAAGATTGCCCTCGGCCGCATGTTTACAAAAGAACAGTTATCTGATGAATTGCGACAGATCGCCCGCACATTGCCCGGATGAAAGAAGAAAAAGGGAAATTGCTATGTTCTCGGTGTGATAGTCTGATTGATAAGGAACATTTAGTTTTGCCTGTAGGTGCGTACTATTGCCGTGAATGTATTTTATTAGGACGAGTACGTAGTGATGAGGAATTGTATTATTTCCCTCAAGAAGCATTCCCCGTTAGCTCAAGTATGAGATGGGGAAGGAAAAACTGACAACATTTCAGGAAAAAGTATCTCAAGGCTTGCTAGAAGCAGTAGAAAAGAGACAAAATACACTTGTCCATGCAGTAACAGGAGCCGGAAAAACAGAGATGATCTATCAAGTAGTTGCTTCTATATTAGACAAAGGTGGGGCAGTTTGTATTGCCAGTCCCCGAATTGACGTTTGCTTGGAACCTATAGGCGATTAAAAAGTGATTTTTATGTCCAATCTCCCTGTTACACGGCGAATCGGATCCGTATTTTCGTAGCCCATTGGTCATTGCGACAACTCATCAATTATTAAAATTTTATCACGCTTTTGATTTATTAATTGTAGATGAAGTAGATGCTTTTCCTTATGTGGATAATCCCGTCCCATATCATGCGGTCAATCAAGCAGTAAAAATTGAAGGAACCACTGTATTTTTGACAGCGACCTCCACAGATGAACTAGATAAAAAAGTTCAAAAAGGGTTTATAAAGCGTTTAAGTTTGCCAAGGCGTTTTCACGGAAATCCCTTTAATCGTCCCACAAAAAGTATGGCTTTCTGATTTGGATAAAAATAGAAGTTGGACAACTCCCCACCAAGTTGGTGAAATATATTCAAAACCAGAGAAAGACAGCCTATCCACTTTTGTTTTTGCATCAGAAATAAAGAAAGGAGAGAAAATCAGTCAAATACTACAACAGTATTTTCCAGAAGAAACAGTAGGATTTGTTGCTTCAACAACAGAAAATCGCTTAGAGGTTGTTCAAGATTTTCGTGAGCAAAAAATTACTATGTTGGTAACAACAACTATTTTGGAAAGAGGGGTGACATTTCCATGTGTGGATGTATTTGTCATAGAAGCTAATCATAGGCTATTTACACGAAGCGCTTTAGTTCAGATTGGTGGGCGAGTTGGACGAAGTTTAGAACGTCCGACTGGAGATTTATTTTTCTTTCATGACGGCAGTAACCCTACAAATGGAGAAAAGCCTATTAAAGAAATTAAAAATGAATAAAGAGGTAGCATATGATTCAATGTTTGATGTGTTCTGCTACATTTCAAGGAAGTAATCGATTTATTGACATCTACTATTGAAAAATACTCACAGCCAAGTTTGCGAAGATTGCTTCCAAAAGTTTGAAAAGATATCGGACAATCACTGTCCAATGTCTACAAAGGAAGCAACAAAAAGATTGTTTAGATTGTCGCTATTGGCAAAAACTCAGGGAAAAGAAGTAGAGCATAAAAGTTTATTCATTTACAATCAAGCTATGAAGGAATACTTTAGTCGTTATAAATTTCAAGGGGATTACTTATTACGTAAAAGTATTTTCTAAGGTTATAAGAAAAGAATTATATATAAAAGACTATGCAATTGTTCCCATTCCAGTGAGTGAAAGAAAGATCCAAAAAGAGGATTTAATCAAGTAGAAGGATTGCTAGAAGCTGCTGGGATTTCATACAGAACTCTACTGAATAAAAAGAAACTGAAGCACAATCAAGTAAAAATAGAGAAGAAACGTCTGAAAAAGTAGAGGAAATTTTTCTATACAAAAAGAGAAAAATATCCCTGAAAAATATTATTGATAGATGATATTTATACAACAGGTAGCACTTTACAAGATGCTAAACAAACCTTAATTGAAATGGAGTGAAAGAAATCATGACATTTTCGCTCGCAAGGTAAGATTTGCAAAAAGAAATGAAAAGCGTTATAATATATAAAAAGAAAACTTTATGTTTAGAAAGAAGGTACTTATATGATTAAACATAGTATCCGTGGTGAAAAACCTTTGAAGTAACAGAAGCACTCCGTGATTACGTAGTTTCTAAACTAGAAAAGATTGAAAAGTACTTCCAAGCAGATCAAGAATTGATGCGCTATTAATCTTAAAGTTTATCGTGAAAAACAGCTAAAGTTGAAGTAACAATCCCTCTTGGATCCATTATGCTTCGTGCGAAGATATTTCACAAGACATGTATGGTTCTATTGACTTGAGTTGTAGATAAAATTGAACGTCAAATTCGCAAAAACAAAACGAAGATTGAAAGAAAAATCGTAGTAAAGTTTCAGCTAGTCAGATCTTTACAGAGGCACTTGTAGAAGAAAATGATGAAGTACCCGCCAAAGTGGTTCGCTCAAAACATATTGATTTGAAAACCAATGGATTTAGAAGAAGCATTGCTTCAGATGGACTTATTGGGTCACGATTTCTTCATTTATACAGATGTTGAAGATGGAACAACGAAATGTTATTTATCGTCGTGAAGACGGAGATATTGGCTTGCTGGAAGTTAAATAGTGATAAGAAAGAGATTGAAAGAAAATCAATCTCTTTTAAAATTATTTTAAATATCAAAAATCCTAAACTTAAAAATTCAAGCTTTCATAATCTATAAAAGGTTATCCAATAGATTTACCATGCTTACTTTCTTAGAATATTTTTACTTACCTCTGCTTTTTGATCATTATAACTAAATTAGCATTGCAAAAACATTTGCTTTTAATGCTAGGTAATAAATAGAAAGAAATGTTTAATTGAGTGTTTGTGATTATCATCGTAAATCCTATTTACCAAGAAAAATGCGCCACATGATTTGGACTTGTTTTTACAAACATTACTGATATATTTAAGCCTATTATTTGAGAAGAGTTCGCAAACTTTTCAAGTGATTTTCATTTTTGAGATGTTTTTTTAAAAGTACGTTCTTAGTACATATATTTAACTTGTACTAAATATTTCCATTTTAAAAATCCTATCTAATTTTTTTCTGATGCGAAAAATTATATTAAAATGGAGTTCTACTTCAAGAAAGATTGATATCAGTTTTGGATTTTTATATCAAATAAAAACAAAAGGCAAGAAAAAGTAGTTTAAAAAGTAGTTGACAGTTTAGTCAGTAGATGATATACTAAGATAGTTGTCTCGCCAGAGGCAGTAAAGACCTTTGAAAACTGAACAAGACGAACCATCGTGCAGGCGACTGTCAAAGAGACAGTCCGTCAAACATAAAAAGCAATAAATCTGTCAGGTGACAGAATGAGCAAGAAGACAAACGAACATTAAATGAGAGTTTGATCCTGGCTCCAGGACGAACGCTG